>VFSW01000609.1_pt1 | contig 52708 bp, 39 predicted proteins | sample 5358111 | NCBI WGS metagenome assembly VFSW01 (sample SAMN11554181, study PRJNA540505) | mine drainage metagenome | isolation source: sediment from site ElyBrook_90M | place: USA: Ely Copper Mine, Vershire, VT | collected 2017 | reverse complement strand
AGAGGATGTCGCCGTCCTTGACGGTGTACTCCTTGCCCTCGGATTTGAGCAGGCCCTTCTCTTTGACGGCCTGTTCGCTGCCGAATTTGAACAGGTCCTCGCAGTGGTAGCAGTCTGCCTTGATGAAACCCTTCTCGAAGTCGGAGTGGATGACGCCCGCCGCGCCGGGAGCTTTGGTGCCGCGCACGATGGTCCACGCGCGGACCTCCTGCACGCCCGCGGTGAAGTAGGTAATCAGTCCGAGCAGACGGTAGGCGGAGTGGATGAGACGGTCGAGGCCGGGTTCTTCCAGCCCCATCTCCTTGAGGAAGTCGTTGCGCTCGGCGGCGTCGAGCTGGGCGATCTCCGATTCCATCGAGCCGCAGATGCGGACGACCTGCGAGCCTTCCTCGGCGGCGCGCTTCTCCACCGCATCGACCCATTCATTGTGGCCTGCGAGTCCGTCCTCATCTACATTGGCGACGTAGAGCAGGGGCTTGGCCGTGATGAGGTGCAGGTCGCGCGTATAGAGAAGATCTTCGTCGGTCAGCTCGACGGTGCGCGCGGGACGGCCCGCATCGAGGGCCTCCTTGAGCTTACTGAGCGCGGCAAACTCGGCCTTCACCTTGTGATCTGCGTTGGCGGGCTTGTTCAGCTTCTCGACCTTCGCGTAGCGCTTGTCGACGGTGTCGAGATCGGCCAGCAGCAGCTCGGTATTGATGATGTCGATGTCGTGCAGCGGGTTGACGCCGCCCGCAACGTGAATGACCTCGGGATCGGCGAAGCAACGAACGACGTGCAGTACCGCGTCGGTGGAGCGGATGTGGCCGAGAAACTGGTTGCCCAGACCTTCTCCCTTCGATGCTCCCTCGACCAGGCCAGCGATGTCGATGAACTCCATCGTGGTCGGCACCAGCGATTTGGGAACAATCAGCTTCGAGATCTTCTCCAACCGCACGTCGGGCACCGTGACGACTCCGGTGTTGGGGTCGATGGTGCAGAAGGGATAATTCGCGGCCTGCGCCTTGGCCGAGGTGAGCGCGTTGAAGATGGTGCTTTTTCCGACGTTGGGCAGGCCAACGATTCCGCAGTTCAGAGGCATGTTCGACAGGTTCCTTCAGGCAAGTTGCCGCAAGCAGATACGAGAGATGAGTCGGCGTCGTGGGCGCGTCTCTTACAGGATAGTTCATCGCGGGGCGAAGTCGCCGCCGCGCGGGGTCGGCACCAGGATTTTGAGCGCGGAGATACGCGTAGAATGGGAGAAAGACACAAATCCAGAGGAACGCCCTGCCGCAATGCACTCCATCACCATGCCGACGCACCGATTCTGGCTGGCCCTTGCGCTTGGCCTCTTCGCGGGACTCGCCGACTATCTGGGCGGATTTCTGCTGGTGTGGCGATCCCCCTCGGCGCGTGCGCTGCGCTACTTTGTGGCGCTGGGCGCGGGATTCATGCTGGCCGCGGCGCTGCTGGAGATGCTGCCCGAGGCCTTCGCCCTGAACGCGCGCTGGGCCGCGCCTCTGCTGCTTGCGGGATACTGCGCCGTGCATCTGCTGGAACACACCCTGGTGCCGCACTTCCACTTCGGCGAAGAGACGCACCACCACGAATCAATCACCACCAAGAGCAGCTACACGGTGATGTTGGGCCTGGCCACGCATACGTTCTTCGACGGCGTCGCCATCGGGTCTGGGTTTGTGGTCTCGACGTGGCTTGGCTGGGTGCTCTTCATCGCCATCTTCCTGCACAAGATTCCCGAAGGCTTCACCGTGGCCAGCGTAATGCTCGCGGGAGGACAGGGACGGAGCGCGGCACTCAACTCCGCGCTCTTCCTGGGCGCGACGACGGTGCTTGGCGTGCTGGCCATCAACCTTGAACCGACCTGGGTGCGCGCTGGTCTTCCCCTCTCCGCCGGTGTCACCATCTACGTCGCCGCCACCGACCTTGTCCCCGAGGTCAACCGCGAGCCGGGAGTGCGCATGGCACTGGTCTTCTTCACTGGCGTCGTGCTCTTCTTCCTGCTGCGAATGCTGGGGCCGGGATAGGTCCTCTCGCTCCCGAGGGACACGCACTCGCCCACAACTCTCCGTATGCAGACCCCACACACTCGGACTCTCTTGCAGCAGCCGACGTTATTGCAACACCTGTAGCGTCACCGTTGCGGTGTGCTGCACCGCGGCGCCGGTCGGCCCGGTCGCGGTTGCTGTGACGGTGAGCGTGTAGGTCGTCGCGTTGACGGACTCGGAGCCAATGCTGACGCGACTGCCGCAGCCCGTGGCCAGCGTCGCCAGCAGAATGCAGGAGGCGACCGCAAAGAATGCGACGATTGTCCTGCGTCGTCGCGCGAGTGCGAACGCGGGCAGCAGCAGGACCGCCAAGAACACCTGCATCCCGGAAGAATATGCAGACCCAGGCACGGACCGGCGCGAACGCTTCTCCAGCGCTGCGACGAGCGGCGTCTGAACCGTCATGGTGAAGCTGGTGACTGCGCCGCCCGGCGGGATATACGACGGACTCAGCGATACTGTCGCGCCCGTCGGTACGCCCTGCACCGCAAGCGCGATCGGGCTGGACATCGCCGCGCCCAGCATCGCCACCGAGAAGCTGTATGTCGCCGCGCTGCCCGCCGGAACCGCCTGCGTGGTCGCGCCCGTCGCGGTCAGCGTAAAGTCGGAGGCCGCGCCCACCGCAAGGCTGGCGGTGGCAGAGCTGCTGGGCAGAAAGTTTGTGTCGCCGGAGTAGCTCGCGCTGAGAGAATGACTGCCGAGTGCAAGCGAACTGGTTGTGTACGCCGCCACTCCGCCCGCCGAGAGCGGAACCACCGAGAGCGCACTGCTGCCGTCGAGCAGGGTCACGCTGCCCGTCGGCGCACCGCTGGTGGTGCTGGCCGTCTGCGCGGTCAGGGTGACAGGCAGGCCGAGGCTGGCGTTGCTCGTCGAGACGAAGAGCGTCGTAAGCGTGGGTGCCTGCGCGATGCTGAGGCTGGCGGTGGGAGCCGCTGAGATCGTGTAATTGCCCGCCGCGCTGCCGGTAAGCGTCGCGGCGATGGGATACAGACCGACGGGAGACAAGGCCGCCGCGCTACTGCTGAAAACCGCCGCGACCTTCCCCGCATCCTGCGGCAGTACGCCGCTCAGTGTTCCGCCAAGCGTGGGAATGGCCTGACCGTAAACGATCGACGCGGCATTGGCCGTAGCGGTGATGGCAAGCTGCGTCACCGTCACGGCCAGCGCGGAGGACTGCGCCGCAGTGTGGCTGGCATCGCCCGCGTAGGTCGCAACCAGGTTGTGCGCGCCCGCGGACAGCGTCGCGGTGCTGAAGCTCGCCGAGTCGGAGTTGAGACTTGCCGTGCCCAGAATGTTCTGCGTTCCGCCGCTGGCGTCCAGCAATGTAATGCTGCCGGTTGCATTGGTCGCAGCGCTCAGCGTCGCCGTCACCTCGCCGCTGCCATAGGCGACCACCGACGGCCCGCTCAGCGAGAGCGTCGTCGCGGAGGGAGCCGAGCCAAGCCCCGCGATGGTGAGAATCTCCGCTGCGGGCAAAGCGTCCACCTGACGCAGCCGCTGGTTGCCAGTGTCGGCCAATGCCAGCAGTCCGGTGGGCGAGATCGCCACCGAGCGCGGCGAGTCGAGGCTGGCCGTCACCGCTGAGGTCCCATCCCCGGAAAATGCCTCGGTCCCCTGCCCTGCAACCGTTGTGATGGTGCCCGTGGGCGAGATGCGCCGGATGCGATGGTTTGCGCTGTCTGCAAAGTAAAGATTGCCCGCCGCGTCCATCGTCAGTCCGCGTGGCAGAGCCAACCCCGCAGCCGTCGCCGCGCCGCCGTCGCCGCCAAAGCTCTGCACTCCGCCGCCCACCAGGCCCGCGCCCGCAACCGTCGAGATCAGCCCGGTCGTCGCGCTCACCTCGCGGATGCGTCCGTTGTGTGTGTCTGCGATGTAGAGGTCTCCCGCTGCATCCAGCGCCAGCCCGCTGGGCGAGTCGATCCGCGCCGCCGTCGCCGCGCCGCCATCGCCCGCAAAGCCCTCGATGCCGTCGCCTGCAACCGTCGCAATCCGCCCCGTCGCGGATGCAATCCGGCGCACGCGGTGGTTTCCGCTGTCCGCCACATACAGGTTGCCCGCGGAGTCGAGCGCAAGCGCGGTGGGCAGGTCGAACTGCGCCGCCGTCGCCAGACCTCCATCGCCGGAGTCGCCCGCCGCACCCGTTCCCGCAATCGTCGAAATCGTGCCCGTCGCGGCGGAGACCTCGCGGATGCGCTGGTTGTGGCTGTCCGCGATGTAGAGATTGCCCGCCGCATCCAGCGCCACTCCGGCAGGCGAGTCGAGTTCGGCGGCGATGGCCCCCCCGCCATCACCGGCAAATCCCTGCACTCCGCTGCCTGCGACCGTGGTGATCGTCCCAGAGGACGAGAGCCTGCGCACAACGTGGTTTCCGGTCTCGGCAAAGTAAAGGTTGCCCTGTGCGTCGAAGACAGTTGCCGAAGGAAGCATCAGCGGCAGCATTGTGGCCTGTGTCTGCGCCCGCGCCGCAGTCGTGAAGCCCAGCGCCAGAGCAAGCAGAAAGCTCCCTGCCAAACGAGTCGCACCAGGCGCACGCAGTGTCCTGCCGCACATCTCCCCGGACTGACCTGCTGGTTCGCGCATTGGGTTGGGACTGCTCGACTTCCCCATTGGCTTCTTCGCTCTGCACACTGCCGCGCTTCACGATCTCGCTGCGTCTTCGAGGGTAGCATGAGGGACAGCACCGACACCGCCTTTGCGAGCGGCGGACGCGCGATGGTAGGCTGCTCAGGGAACGGCCGCAATGCAGCGGGTCCCCACGGAGGAGCAATGCCAAGGTACTGTCTTACGCTCGACCTACAGGACGATCCCGCCAAGATCGCCCAGTACAAGCGCCACCACGAGAAGATCTGGCCGGAGATTCGCGACAGCCTCTTCGCCGCCGGGGTCACCGCGATGGAGATCTATCTCTGTGGCACTCGGATGTTCATGATTATGGACGTCAACGACAGCTTCTCGCTGGAGAAGAAGGCCGCCCTGGACCGCGCCAACCCCAAGGTTCAGGAGTGGGAGGCGATGATGGCAGACTTCCAGGCCGTCCCTCCCGGTGCCGATCCAGTGCGCCGCTGGGCGCCGATGGAAAAGGTCTTCGACCTCTCAAAGCAGTAGCTCCACGAGAAGCGTCGAGAGCCGTACGGAGTGTCTACTTCGCCATCCCGTAGCTGCACTGGTCGAGGTCCTTCGCCTGCATCGTGATCTCCAGCTTGCGATGCAGCAGGGACGGCTCAACCTTGATGGGGATGTTGGCCGTGCAAAGTCCCGCGATCTGGGCGACTACACGATAGAATCCCTTGTCCACCTTGTTGAAGTGGAACTTCCCGTCCTTGTCGCTCATCACCGTTGCGATCAGTGCGTGCCCGTCCTCGGTAAACAGCGATACCGTGACCCTGGACATGCCATCCCCGCCCAGTCCGCGCACTCTGCCAACCACGGCATTCAGCTTCAGCGGGGCCGGATCGGTCTGGTTCTCGTCCACATAGGGGGGGGCCGTCGCAAGCGCGGCCTGTGCCACTGCCGCCGTGGTCGCCGCGCAAAGAAACACAAGCCAGAAAGTGGTCAGAAACGTCTTTTTTATTGTCATCGCTGAACAGAGTCTACCCTACCCATGTGCTGGAAACCTATCCAAATCTCGCGTGGGGGAACCTCGTGCGCTAGGATGGGACAATCCCGTCTGGAGACCCGATGATTCTGACCCCGCTCGACTGGCTGGTGATCGCCGCCTACTTTGCGCTCAACCTCGCCATCGGATTCTTCTACATTCAGCGCGCCTCGGGCAGCATCGGGGAGTTCTTCCTCTCCGGGCGCAGCGTCTCGTGGTGGCTGGCGGGCACCTCGATGGTGGCCACCACCTTCGGCGCGGACACGCCCTTGGTCGTCACTGGCCTCATCTACGCGCAGGGCATCGCCGGCAACTGGCTCTGGTGGTCGTTCCTGCTCAGCGGAATGCTCACCGTCTTCTTCTTCGCTCCGCTCTGGCGACGCGCCCGCGTCCTCACCGACATGGAGTTCGCCGAGCTGCGCTACAGCGGCCCGCCCGCCACCTTCCTGCGCGGCTTCCGCGCCGCCTACCTCGCCTTCCCGGTCAACATGATTATCATGGGCTGGGTCAATCTGGCGATGGCGAAGATCCTCGCCCTCACCCTCGGCCTCACCACCACCCGCCAGCAGCTTACGGGAGTCTTCTTCTGCCTCGCGCTCACCCTCGCCTACAACGCCGTCTCCGGCCTCTGGGCGGTGCTTTGGACGGACCTGCTGCAGTTCATCCTGAAGATGAGCATGGTGATCCTGCTCGCATACTTCGCCGTCCACGCCGTCGGCGGCATGGGCGCTCTCGCCACGCGCGTCCATGCCTTCGACGCGGCGCACGCGGTCAACGGTCATGCACGCGATACGCTTGCGTTTATTCCATCGAGTGCGTCGCCCTTCTTCCTCAGCTTCCTCGTCCTGCTCTCGCTCAACTGGTGGGCGAGTTGGTATCCGGGGGCCGAACCCGGTGGCGGAGGCTACATCGCGCAGCGCATCTTCTCCGCCAAAGATGAAAAGCACTCCCTCGGCGCGACCCTCTGGTTCAACATCGCCCACTACGCGCTGCGCCCCTGGCCGTGGAGCCTCACCGCGCTGGTCGCGCTCGTCCTCCTCCCCAACCCCACCGCCGCTCAGGGTGGAATGGAGGGGGCCTACGTCTGGGTGATGGTCCACTACCTCCCGCCCAGTCTGCGCGGACTGATGCTCGCCGGGTTCGCGGCTGCCTATATGTCCACCATTGGGACGCACCTCAACCTTGGCGCCTCTTACATGGTCAACGACCTCTACAAGCGCTTCCTCGCGCCGCACGAGAGCGAGCACCACTACGTCGCCGCCAGCCGCATCGCCACCATCCTTGCGGCGGTTCTCTCCGCTGTGGCTACCGACTACATGCTCACCCACGGGGCCTCCATCGCCACCGCTTGGAAGTTCCTGCTCGCTCTGGGCGCGGGCGCGGGACTGGTCTTCATCCTGCGCTGGTACTGGTGGCGCATCAACGCCTGGAGCGAGATTGCGGCCATGACGGCGGCGGCGACCATCTCCCTGACGCTGGAGAGCGGCTGGGGAATGCCCGCCGTGCGCGCGCTGCACCGCATCGACCCAGCGCTGGCGTTGATGCCGCTGAACCAGGACGACCCCCACGCCTTCGCATGGCTCATGCTGACGACGACCCTGCTGACCACGGCCATCTGGCTCGCCGTCACCCTCGCCACCCAGCCCGAATCCGAAGCCACCCTGCAAGCCTTCTATGACCGCGTTCGCCCCGCCGCGCTGGGTTGGCGACGCTTCGCGCAATCCGCCTTCGCCCGCGACACCGCGTCCATCCCCGATTTGTTGTCATCCCGCAGCGCTTCTTTGTTGTCATCCCGCAGCACAGCGGAGGGATCTGCATCTCGTCTTGTCCACGACCCCACCCTGCGCTACAACTTCTTCCACTGGGTGCTGGGCTTCACGCTGGTCTACGCGATGCTGTTCGGCGTCGGCGACCTGCTCTTCAGCCGCATCGCTCCCGGCTGCGCCCTGCTGGCCCTCAGCGCCGCCTGCCTCGCCATCCTCTTCTACAGCCTCAACCGCCGTGGCTGGTCCGTCTGGCGATAGGACACGGCAGTGCTCCCGTAAGTTGTTATGATCGATGATCGGTATAACGACACAGAAGTCTGTACGCGAGTTTTATATGACTTTGACACTGACGACCGTCCTATTTGTAGGTGGAGAATCACGACGCATGGGAACGGACAAAGCCACCCTCATGCAGGGAGGGCGGCCTCTGTGGTCATGCCAGCTAGAGACTCTGCGGGATTTAGGCCCCGATAAAATTGTGATCTCAGCGCGCTTCCGGCCAGCATGGGTGCCTGCGGATATTGAAGTCATTCTGGATGAACCGCCATCGCAAGGCCCATTGAGCGGGCTTGTCGCCGTCTTGAAGCATTCGCAGACGACACACCTTCTGGCCCTTGCGATCGACCTTCCGAAGATGACGACGGAACATTTGCAGAAGCTATGGAACCTGGCCCAGGCCGATATTGGAGTCATTCCGCAGTGCGGTAAATACTATGAGCCGCTGGCAGCCATATATCCCGCGACAACGGATTCGATGGCGAGTGAAGCACTTATAACAGGCCGACTGTCATTGCAGATTTTGGTGGAGGAACTTCTGCAACAAAATAAAGTGCGCACCTATCTTGTAGACGACGAAGAGAGACATCTATATCACAATATTAATTCTCCTATCGATATGAAATAAATCGATCGTTGTCTACACCTACAATTTTCTCCACTTGCGCCCGTCAAGTTCCAGCAACGCCTCTCCGGCCGAAGGACCCCATGTACCAGCCGGATAGTTTGGAAGGTCCTTGATTGGGTTCTTCGCCCAATAATCGAGGATCGGCGTCATCAGCGCCCACGTTGCCTCCACGCCGTCGCGATGTGCGAACAGCGTCGCGTCGCCGAGCATCGCGTCCAGCAGCAGTCGCTCGTAGCCGTTGGCCGATGAGACCCCGAACTCCTGCGAGTAGCTGAAGTTCATATCCACTGGACTGATGCGCATCGATGGCCCTGGGACCTTCGCCTCGAACCGCAGCGCGATCCCCTCATCTGGTTGGATGCGCATGGAGATGACGTTCGACTTGATCTCCTCCATGCACTTTCCTTCGTCCTTGAACAGCAGCAGCGGCGGCTGTTTGAACTGGATCGTAATCTCCGTAACTCGTTTCGCCATTCGCTTGCCCACGCGAAGGTAGATCGGTACGCCTGCCCAACGCCAGTTCTCGATCTCCAACCGCAGCGCCGCGTAGGTCTCCGTCTGCGAACGCGGATGCACCCGGTCCTCCTGGCGATAGCCAGGCACGGGCTTGCCATCCACTATTCCCGGACCGTATTGTCCGCGCACCGTGTCCGCAAAATGGATTGGACGAATCGAACGGTACACCTTGATCTTCTCCGCCCGCACAGCTGAGGCTTCAAACGATACCGGCGGCTCCATAGCCACAAAACTCAACAGTTCCATCACATGATTCTGCATTACATCGCGCAGTGCGCCAGCACTCTCATAGAATGGTCCGCGCCCTTCTATGCCCAGCGACTCCGCGACAGCGATCTCGATGTGGTCGATGTAGTTCCGGTTCCATACATTCTCGAAGATGCCGTTGGCAAAGCGAAATACCAGAATATTCTGTACCGTCTCCTTGCCCAGATAATGGTCGATGCGAAAGATCTGTTCCTCGCAGAAGACCTTGTTCACCTCGTCGTTCAGTATCTTTGCCGATTCGAGATCGCGACCGAACGGCTTTTCGACGATGATACGAATCCATTTGCGGCTCTGTCCCTCGTCGGTACAATCGACCTGATCCTTCGGCTTCGCCATTCCATGTTCGCCCAGCAACTGGATGATGTCCGAAAAGTACTCCGGCGCAGTTGCAAGATAAAACAGACGATTGCCCTGCGTCCCAAACTTCTCATCCAGTTGCTCCAGAAGCTGCTTCAGCGCATCGTATCCAAGGCCGTCATCGAAATTCATTGCGTGATAGAAAATCCTGTTCACAAACTGGTCCAGCTTCGGGTCTGTCGCGTCGACGCCGCCACCGCTCTCGATGCCATCCTTCATGTCCGTCGCAAACGTTTGTTCCAGCGGCCGCCGCGCCACCCCAACCACAGCAAACTCCTTTGACAGGTTTCCTGTCTGCTCGAGATGGTACAGAGCGGGCAGCAGCTTGCGCTTGGTCAGATCGCCAGACGCTCCAAAAATCACGATGATACACGGATCGGGATTGTGCTCGGGGCGCTGGCTCTCCTTCAGTGCTTCTGGGGAGATCGCAACCTGCGTAGTTGTCATTTAATAGACCTCTGAATCAGTATAAATATATGCTCTGAAAGGGCGGAACTTTAGTCCCGCTCTCAGGCAGATTATATTCAATATGGCTGTAGCCGACGAACAATCTTTAGACTTGCGTAGAGATTCTTTGACTACACTCCACAAGCTTTATGCTTTCTATTCACCAGAAAGGTCACCTTCGTAGGACGAGGGATCGTCCAGAAGAATTGTTCGTGGCGAGCTTCGATAACAGAATACCTTGGTGTACATCAACGCAGATTGCGTCCATGAGGCGCTCCACTTCAACCCAAACTCAAGTAGCAATAACACACTGCCGACCATGAACAGCGCAAAGCACATTATTCCTGTCCCGTAGCTTCCCGTTATATCTTTGAGCGCACCCAGGGCGGAGGGGAGGACAAATCCTCCCAAGCCACCGGCAGCACCTACAATACCTGTTATAAGTTCAATATCGACAGGAAATCGTTGTGGAGCCAACTGGAAGACAGCTCCGTTGCCCATCCCCAACATTCCCATGGCCACAAACAGAGCAGCCACCACATAGACAATCGGTGGCAGGGTGCTAACTACTATCAGACATCCTGCAATTCCTGCAAACAGCGCAAGCAGAAGGCGGTACCCCCCAAATTTATCGGAAAGCCATCCTCCAACCGGACGCAGAAAACTTCCAGCAAGAACAACTATGGTTGTGACATCGCCAGCCTGCACCTTAGTTAGATGATATTGGTCGTGAAAGAATACCGACAGGAAGCTTGCTAGTCCAACAAATCCTCCAAATGTCAGACTATAAAGAAAACAGAGCCTCCATGTATCCGTCTGCGTAAACACTTTTGCATACATTCCCCATGACTTTGGTGCAGTCATGGCGGGGCTGTTCTTTGCCAACAAATAGAACGCAACTAACACAAGAACAACAGGAATCAGTGACAGACCAAAGACCGCATGCCACCCATAGTGCTGCGCCAGGCGCGGCCCGAAGAATGTAACAATCAGTGTTCCAGTGTTGCCAGCGCCAGCAAGGCCCATCGCAAGTCCCTGGTGCTCGGATGGATACCAGCGACCGGCCAGCGGCAGTGCTACCGCAAAGCTGGCTCCAGCAATTCCCAACATAAATCCAATCAGATAATAACTCGAGAGTGTGTGTGCAAAATGCCATCCAAGAACAAGCGGTATCAGGGTCAGAACAAGTCCAGTGAGACCCGCGCGGCGTCCGCCGATTCGATCCGCAAGGAGTGCAAGAATAGGCCGGAAGACCGATCCGCCGAATAGCGGGATTGCTGTGAGAAGCCCTTTCTGTGTTGCCGTCAGATGAATCTGATCGGCGATAAATGGAGTCATCGGGCCAAATATTACCCATACCATAAAACTGACATCGAAATATAGAAATGCTGAGATAAGCGTAGGCAAGTGTCCACTCGATAGAAATGATTTCTTATTCATTGAGTATTCTCCTGAGAAATACTGGATGGAATTATCTATTTAGTTATTTTTCTGTAATATGTTAAGTGGACTACGTTCTACGCGTACCGCGCACTGCTTGTAGTTCGGTTCGCGAGATATGGGATCGAATGCGCTTTGCGTAATCTGATTCGCATTGCTTTCGGAAAAATGAAATGGAAGAAATATCTGCCCAGGAGATACAATCTCAGTAATTCGTAACTCAACTTTACTAACACGGCCCCGTGCTGAGATTATCTCGACATGGTCGTGCGGACGCAGACCGAGATATGTGGCGTCGACCGGATTCATCTCCAGCCATGCACGCGGTGACAAGCGTTGCAGAATTGAGATGCCACCAGTCTTTGTGCGCGTATGCCAGTGCTCAACTGTTCGACCGGTATTCAGAACAAATGGGTACACCTTGTTCGGTTGTTCTGGGAAGGGTGCCCATTCCGTTGCCAACAATCTAGCGCGACCGTCCTCTGTCTGGAATACTCCATCCGCGTAGAGCCTACGCGTTGCGGCTGGGTTTATGGAAGTTCCTTGTGGAAACGGCCACTGAATACCACCGTTCGCTTCAATGGCGGCATAGGTCATTCCTGAGTAATCGCAAAGTCGGCCCGCGCTGACGCGACGCCATTCTTCAAATGCATCCAAGGGAGTCTGCCATCCTGGGAAGAGTTCTTCGCGGCATCCAAGGCGTTCTGCAATAGCGAGAAAGATGTCAAAGTCGCTGCGAGCTTCTGCGGGCGGAGCGACGGCGGCATTGGCTTTACTTACTCGGCGTTCTGAGTTGGTGTAGGTTCCCTCCTTCTCTCCCCAGACAGCGGCAGGCAAAAGCAGGTCTGCCAGTTCGGTTGTAGGCGTTGGATGAAAGCAGTCTTGCACCACGAGGAAATCCAGATTTCCTAAAGCGTATTTCAGTACATCTATATTCGGATATGAGACGAGCGGATTTGTTCCAATAATCCAGAGCGCGCGTATCTTACCGGCAACGGCTGCTTCAATAATGTCAGGATATGCTAGGCCACGTCTGTTCGGAATACGATCAATGTGAATATTCCATAGTTCTGCGAGTTCTTCTCGGTCTTTATCAGATTCAAACTTGCGATAGCCAGGAAGACTGGATGAGAATCCTGCCTCGCGCGTCCCCATGGCATTGCATTGACCAGTGATGGAAAATGGAGAGGCACCTGCACGTCCGATATTTCCGGTAAGAAGTGCGAGATTGTTGATGGCATTAACGGTCTCGGTGCCTTTGGTACTGTGATTGACCCCCATCGTCCATCCTATGAAAGCGGCCTTTGCGTTGCCGTATAACAACGCAACCTTACGAATCAGGTCGGGGGAGAGTCCAGTAATCTGCGAGGAATACGACAGTGTATATGGAGCCAACGACGTGCATAGTTCTGCAAAGCCAGTTGTATGCTGCTCAACATATTGTTTGTCGTAGAGTTTTTCATCAATCAGTACTCGTTGCATTGCGTTAATCAGCGCAAGATCGGAACGCGGCTTCACGGGAAGATAGATATCGGCCATCATCGCCGTCTTCGTCACACGCGGATCGGCAACAATAAGCGTCTTTGTAGCATTTTCTTCCACTCGTGTACATAAGATGGGATGGTTTTCAGCAATATTGGCTCCGATGAGCAGAATTACGTCTGCGGTCTCCAAGTCTGCATAGGCACCAGGAGGCCCGTCACTGCCGAAGGACCGCTTGTATCCAGCGACAGCCGTGGACATACAGAGCGTGGTGTTTCCATCATAATTTCGTGTACCGAATCCAAGCTGCACCAACTTGCCCAGCGCATAGAATTCCTCGGTCAATAACTGACCGGTACTAATAATTCCAACGGAATCAGATCCATATTTGCTTTGTACTGTTCGGAATTTATCGACCATGGTGTCAATGGCTTCGTCCCATCCAACGCGAATAAGTTGATCCTTGTTGCGCAGCAGTGGATATTTAGCGCGGTCGTCAGCATCGATCATGTAGTGTTCGGCTAGTCCTTTGGGGCAGAGCTTTCCAACATTGACCGGGTGGTCGGGATTGCCACGGACGCTTACAACTTTTCCTTCACGAACACCAAGCTGCATTCCGCAGCCGACAGAGCAGTATCCGCAAGTACTGTTGACCCAGTGGTCGGCGTGCTTGCTCTCTGAGGTATATCCGAGAACCGGATCAATCCCGAACTTATACTTTTCCGAGCGGATGTCCAATCCACTCTTTCGCATTATCCACTCACGGAGATTCATGCGGCCTCCGCATACAGATACTCGGTTGCAATATTTGTTGGAACTACACTAACAAAGAACAGATAACGACTAATAAATTCACTGGATATCAGCATAAGAACTACAACGATTGCTGTCCAATTAGTATTGGAGAATGGCAATATGAGCAATGCCGCCGCAAGTAACAGGAACCGCGTCTGTAAACTACTTGAGAGCACCGTTAGCAGCAGGGAAAACACGCCCTGTAGTTCATGTACATCCGAACGAGCCAGCCAACCGAGCTTTAGCACACTCACAAGAACTGTAGCAATACCTGCGAAGAACACAGCAAATTCAGAGAACAAGTAATTATTGACAAGAACATGTGCTCCCGCAGATCCTAGCAGCACCGCGGTCAGATAGAACTCCAATATAGTGAAAGGCGAGTTCCATCCTGGGCGCCCCGGCACCAGATACAGACGAGCGCTTGCCCCCACTCCTGCTGCCCCGAATACGACAGTCAGACCTCCAAGATAGATGGCTCCTGGCATGTTCAGCCACAAAGTTGCCGAGTAGGCTGCGGCAGCATTTGCAAAGAGCGTGAACAGGAGCACCTCGCGACTTAGCCAGGAGCGACGCCACATCTTCAATGCGCGCACTGCATGGATAGGCCGACCGAGGTGCAGTGTGGAAGCCCCAAGTGCAACCGCGGCCACCGATAGCGCAACCAGTGCAGCAACTCGATGCAAGTGCGCACCGAAGACCTGCATGAGCCAAATAGAAGTGAACGCTCCTACTGAGAGTTGCGTCAGTACGGTCATGACAATCAGCGGCCAGTGCGGCTGTTCGGGACGAAGCCGATTCAGATCTACTTTGCGGATATTACGAGGCATACTGGCGGGCACTGTAATCCGTGTGGTTGACAGGCTATCTTCGGCTGATGGCATTCCAGGCGAGTTGGCATCTTCGCGATATTCTTCGAGCCATTCGGAAATTCTCACTATCTCGATCTGGATCGCTCCTTCGGGGCAGGCGTCTACGCAGGCCGGATGCTGCCCCTCGGCCAGTCGTCCATAACACATATCGCACTTGCCAACGACGCCCCGCTCAGGATTGTACTGCGGCACTCCATAGGAACAATTCCAGGTGCAATACTGGCAACCTATGCATATATCGGCGCTGTGACGCACGATCCCCGTAGGACCATCCTTGGAATATGCGTCAACCGGGCAACCGGTCATGCACGATGGTTCCAGGCAATGGTTGCAACCGATCGAAAGATAGTGACGCAGTGTGTCCGGATAGGTTCCGCCTTCGATCTCACCGACGCGACGCCAGAGGATGTCGGCAGGATTCCCGTTTTGCTCATTGCAGGCCACCACGCAGCACTTGCAGCCGATGCACTTTGTCATGTCAAAGTGGAAGCGGTATTGTTCTCCCGGCCCTGGAGATGCTAGCAATGACAGATTGGAACCGATACCGCACATCGAGCCGAGTACCCCGTCGACGGGATCCGCCACCGTAGTGGTCAGATGGAAGGCGTCATCGCCTGCCATAACTCGTTCGAGGAGAGGAAGTTCCATTAATGGCTCCATCTGTACGCGATTTGCGCGCACTGTGCGAAGAGGTTCGTAGTAGGAAAAGTGGTTGGATCCTCCACGCATCGGTGGAATCCAAACGCAATTGTTCCTAATGTTTTTGAGTTTTTGTACGGCGGCTAGGCCTGACTCTTCGCGGAGTCAACAGGAAATCACTTCACTTGTGAAAATTACTGGCACACACACCAGTCTAGTGAAAGCAGAGCGTTCGGCAATGCGCCTCGCACTCGAAGTGATTGCGTTGAGTATAGTCGCGAATTGGACGGAACGCAAGAACAATCTTGAAGTTCCGGTATATCACTGGATTATCAGGCGGTAATTGCAAAAGAGCATCGCTGTAGTTGCATTACAAGCAGACCCGTGATATTAAGTTGAACACCTCATTTATCTCCGGCACCAGGAAGTGTCGGAAGCTTCAAGAAGGGCTACCCCCAGCGGCGGCTTTTTTTTCCGTTCCTCCTCTCCCCTTCTTTACGTGCGCACTCAGATGCTGCGCGACGTTCACATATTTCCCATTCCTCTCTATCGCCGTTGCGGATACTACGCGGTCTGTGGCTACTGCGCAGAGCTGATTCCCATTTATTGTCGTCACAAACCACATGACATCGAGGTCATTCTGGGTGGAAATACCAGTCTAAGGGCAACGCTACTCGTCATATAACGCCAAAATAATAAGGAGATTAAATGCACAAAATAATTCGCATACCCGCATTCTTCCTCGTCCTGTTCCTCCTGACAACTGGCTTATTCTGCCCTGCGCAGGTCTCATCGCCAGGCGGTTCCCCGCTGAGCGTCTCCGTGTTTGACCGTACCCGCGTGGACGCGTGGCAATGGTTTGGCGCTCCGCCAGAGTCCAATCGGTATGCTTACGTCGAGTCGTTGGTGCGTATTGGGGTGGCTCAGCGCATTCATCGTTGGGACTGGGCGTTGGAATTGTCACAGCCTACCGTGCTCGACGCTCCCAACAATGCAGTGTACCCAGTCCTGGCGCAGGGACAGTTGGGTCTGGGCGCAACCTACTACGCATCCAACACCAACTCCTATCCCGTGGCCGCGTTTCTCAAGCAGGGATTTGTGCGCTTTGACGGAGAAGATATACAGGCGCGCGTCGGTCGCTTCGAGTTCTTCGACGGGCAGGAGACGAAGCCGAAAAATGCAACCATCGGATGGCTACAGGACAACCGCATTGCTCAACGTTTGATCGCAAACTTCGGATTTTCAAACGCGCAACGCAGCTTTGACGGAATCGATGCACACTATGATGCTGCGGGCTGGGACATTACGGCATTGGCGAGCCGAGCCGATCAAGGCGTCTTCAACATGAACGGAAATCCGGAACTGAATGTCGATGTTCAGTATCTCGCACTTACCCGTTCGGATTGGAAACAGCATCTGCTTTGGCGTGCATTCGCTGCGGGCTATCACGATGGGAGAACCGGTCTAACCAAGACAGACAACCGCGCACCATCAATTCGTGCACTGGACCACCAGAATATTCGCATTGGCACCTACGGCGGGGACCTGCTTGCAGCGATTCCTGTAGGGCCGGGCCAATTCGACTTTCTCTTCTGGGGCGCGCTACAGGATGGAAGCTGGGGGCCGTTGGCCCACAAGGCCAATGCTGTGGCGGTTGAGGGCGGATACCAGATGGGCAAGCGGCCCGTATCCCCCTGGTTGCGCGGAGGCTATTTCCGCGGCAGTGGCGACAACAATAACAGCGACGGCGCACATAATACCTTCTTCCAGTTACTGCCAACGCCTAGGATATATGCCCGTCTTCCTTTCTATAACCTGATGAATAACACGGACGAGTTTGTGCAACTCATGGACAAGCCGACTAAGACGCTAGCTATCCGTTCCGACCTGCACTGGCTACAGCTCACGTCCGGAAGCGACTTGTGGTATCTGGGCGGCGGAGCTTACGACAACAAGGTCTTTGGATATGTAGGTCGCCCGGCATACGGCGCAACCTCGTTGGCGTCGGTGGCCGACATCAGCGCTGACTGGCAGATGACAAGGCAGGTCGCTCTCAACTTCTACTATGCCTATGCCGAGGGAAAGACTGTAGTTGCGGCGATCTATCCATCGAACCGAAACATGCAGTACGGATATGTAGAATTTGTATACAAGTGGGGTCATCCTCTGAAAAAGTAAGGTGACGAAAATATGCTTCGCATTTCGCACTGTTCCACCAGGATTAGACCTGCGGGCCACGACCGATTGTTGCCGTGAATGACTCTTCCTACCCGCGTCGCTTCGCGAATCGCTTGCACGTTGGATTCGCGGAGCGACGCGGCTTTATGTTGGGAAAAACGAGCGCACAGCGCATACCCCAATCGACAGTATTTCCTCTCGCAAGCGTCGATGCAGAGCACTGGTGTTAAAATAGGCGCAACAGAGGAAAAGTCCGCAAATAGCTTGAAACCCACAGCATTTCCATAGTGATTTAATACCCAGTTGATAGATTTTCGATGATTCACGGAGGGACAACATGCCAGAGGCTGATTTTGGCGGTTTGCGGGTTCTAAGCCTTGAATCGCGCAGGGCAAATGAAGTTACCAAACTGATCCGCACCTATGGCGGCGAGTCGCTTTCGGCTCCGGCCATGAGGGAAATTCCTCTCGACTCCGATCAGCCCGTTCTTGTATTCGCAGAGGCGTTGATGCGTGGCGCTTACGATCTGGTTATCTTTACAACCGGAGTTGGGGTGCGCTCTCTGGTGAGAATTGTCTCCAAGCACCTCGATCGAGAACAATTTTTATCGGCACTGCGTTCTGTCAAAATTGCAGCACGCGGCCCGAAGTCCTCCAGCGCTCTGCGAGAACTACAGGTTCCGATCACTGTCGTTGCGCCGGAGCCCTTTACCTGGCGCGCAATGATGTCTGCACTGGAAAACAAACTCGGAGCATCGCTCGAAGGCATGAACCTGGCTGTACAAGAGTACGGCACATCCAATCCCGAGTTGCTCACAGCACTGGCGGAGAAGAGCATCTCGATCACCCGCCTTCTCGTCTATCAGTGGGCGTTGCCGGATGACATTCAACCCTTGCGCGAGGCGGTTCTCGCGCTGGCGCACGGCCATGTGGATGTTGTGTTGTTTATGAATGCGGGACAGATCATGCATCTGTTTCTTATCGCGGAACGAATGGGATATACCGAGGCGCTCCATGAAGGATTTCGCTCCACTGTGATTGGCTCCATCGGCCCCAGCACCACAGAAGGACTCTCCATCTATGGTCTGCATCCCGACTATGAGCCAACCCAGTCGAAGATGGGGTTCCTCATCAATGAGCTGGCCCAGAACTCCCGGATACTCTTGGAGCAAAAACGTTCAGCCGCTGCGCTTCACGTCTCGAACTTTCCTCCTCCCCCTGTAAGTCCGTTGCTCAACAGCGACAGATCTACAACCACACGCGTGAACCCCACCCTCTCCGCCGTGGATTTTCTCCATGAGATTGGAAGCCGCATGGCGGCCTCCGATCCACTGCACGCGGTACTCAACCGCATCGTCGATTTTGCCGGCTCGCTCATCAAATGCGACTCCTGCTTCGTCTATGTCCTAGAGGACAACCAACTGGTTCTTCGGGCATCGAAAAACCCACATTCCGACATAGTCGATCATCTCGGAATCTGGCTCGGTCAGGGCATCACGGGATGGGTGGGCTGGCACCGCGAGCCGGTCGCAATTCCTGCAAAGGCATTGCAGGATCCACGCTTTAAGCGCTTCCAGAATCTTCCGGAAGACACCTTCGAGGCCTTTCTCTCCGTTCCCATTCTCTGTCGCGGGAAACTGGTTGGGGTCATTAATCTACAGCACCGAAAACCGTATCACCATACTGAAAACGAGGTCCGCCTACTCACCACCATCGGCCATCTGGTCGGCGCGGAGTTGGAACGCGCGCGTCTTGAAACCGAAAACCTGCAACTCTCCGACCGCCTGGAATCGCGCAAACACATCGAGCGGGCCAAGGGTGTTCTACAGCGCGATTTCGGACTCGATGAAGAATCTGCCTACAAGGCAATGCAGCGCGAGAGTCGTCAACGACGAAAATCCATGCGCGAGATCGCCGAGGCAATTATCCTCAACGACGATCTACGCAAAAGCCGTCTGGGACAGACCGACAAGATCGAAGACGAGTCATCGCCAAAAACGAGTGGTTCGTTGTAGCCTAAGGGCGCGAAGCCACAAATGCCGGAGCAGGAACGGAGGCAACTTCCATCTGTACTGTATCCCCTGATATATCTGTGCGCTGCACAAGACTGGGAAAATCTCTCTTGTGATCCGATGCAACTTGCGCTACGATTGATTGAAGAGTGAGACAGTGCTGTCTGCTCCTTCAATGCCTGCTCCGCACCATGCCGTGTTGGGGCTTCCATAGCAAATCAATAAACTCCATGCTCCGCGATGAGCCTTGATACTCCGCAATTCTTGCGGTGTTCAATAGGGACTCTCCGCCGATCCGCGTTTTTACGCAGCGGCCACCTACAGAACGCACCAGCCTACCGGCTGCGGCTTTCAAAAGGACATGGCATGGAAATGATTGATCCAACGACATTTTCGGCAGTACAAAAGGAATATCTTCTCGGATTCTTTGCGGGAGCAATGCAAAGGAATGGGCGACCCTTTGTAGGTCACACCGCAGACGGTCGCATAACCAGCGATCCGGCGTCTGGAGTTGCGAACCGCACGGAGAGTATCGAGGAGACCGTCCACGGCACTCCACTTTCAGACCTCTGTCGAGAGGAACTTTGGAAGCAGGAGCAGAATCCTCTTGATATATGGGACCGGCTGATCGCTCACGCCGATGACAATCGTGCGCCTGCCGCTGACGATCTCTTCCGCTTCAAATATCATGGTCTTTTTTATGTGGCCCCAGCACAGGATTCCTTCATGCTGAGACTGCGCGTCCCGGGTGGTGTTTTGACTGCACACCAGTTGCGTGGGCTTGCAGCTATGGCTACCGATTGGGGTTCGGGGCGCGTTGATATTACCACGCGTGCAAACCTGCAGATTCGTGAGTTTCAGCCTCGGAATATTGTCCGTGTATTGAATAAATTACAGGCCATCGGTATGACATCGCGTGGATCCGGAGCAGATAATATCCGTAATATTACCGCATCACCGACAACAGGAATTGATCCTACGGAACTATATGATGTAGCTCCACTAGCGGAGGCGCTACATAACTATATCCTCAACTCGCGCAATATGTACGATCTTCCCCGTAAATTCAACGTCGCTTTCGACGGCGGCGGGGCCATCGGCGTAGTTGCCGATACCAACGACATCGGTTTTATTGCCACTCGTGTTGGCGAAGGACGGAGTGTTCCAGCAGGCATCTATTTCCGCGTTATGCTCTGCGGAATCACAGGACACAAACAGTTCGCCACCGACTGCGGCCTGTTGCTACTCCCAGATCAGACCTTGGCGGTTGCCGCAGCCATGGTTCGCGTCTACAGCGAGAACGGCAACCGCACAGATCGCAAGAAGGCTCGTCTTAAATATTTGGTTGACCGATGGGGCATGGAAAAATTTCTCGCTGAGACAGAAAAACATCTCGCTTTTCCGCTGAACCGCTTCACTGTTGAAGACTGCGAGACGCGCCTTCCCATTGACCGTGCTGGACACATCGGCGTTCATCCGCAACGTCAGCCTGACCTGCACTATATTGGCGTATCAATTCCTGTTGGACGCCTTCCCGTGGAACAGATGCTTGCAATTGCCGATGTGGCCAGCCAGTTCGGCAGTGGCGAGTTACGGTTGACCGTCTGGCAGAATCTGCTCATCCCCAATGTTCCTACAGAATATTTGGATGCCGCGCTGCATGCGATCCGCTCAGCGGGCCTGAACTATTCAGCAGGCACAGTGCTCAGCGGAACGGTGGCCTGCACTGGAAATCGCGGCTGTAGATATTCTGCAACCGACACCAAATCTCATGCAGTCTCTCTCGCCAATCTGCTCGATTCCCGTTTCAACATCGAGCAGCCCGTCAACCTGCACGTTACTGGCTGCCCACACTCCTGCGCACAACACTACATCGGGGACATAGGGCTGATGGGTATCAAGGTTGGTGGAGAAGAAGGCTATCAAGTTGTTATCGGCGGCGGATCCGATCGAGACTGCGGTCTGGCGCGAGAGTTGATCCCTGCTATTCCATACAGCCAGTTGCCCCCACTAATGGAGAAGATATTTAGTGCATACATTGAGAAACGGAACCCACATGAATCCTTCCTCGACTTCAGTCGTCGTCACAGCATCGAAGAGTTGCAAGCATTCTACTCAATAGCGGGAGAGGAAAAAAATAGTTATGGACACTAACATTCCCTATATTCCCGATAATGCTCCCTTTACTCCCGAGCAGCGGGCTTGGCTCAACGGATTGGTGGCGGGGATTTTTTCTGCCGCTCCGTCACTTGCCAATGCTGAGGTCAAGGCGTCGCTTCGCATCGCCGTGCTCTACGCGTCGCAGTCCGGATCGTCGGAAGGTCTGGCGCGCAAGTTAGCAAAGGAGCTAAAGGCACAAGGACATCAACCCGCTGTTTCAACTCTGATTGGCTATACATCGACTGCTCTTGCAGAGGAGAAATATGCAATCATTCTTGCGAGTACTTACGGAGAAGGCGAGGCTCCAGATGGAGTGCAGCCTTTCTATGAACACCTTTGCACCGAGCATTTCCCCCGGTATGAAAACCTTTCCTATGCGGTCTTCGCCTTGGGTGACAGTCACTATGAACAGTTCTGCAAATTCGGCAAGGATCTGGATGCTAAACTTGCATCGCTAGGCGCAAATCGAATCTGCAACCGCGTTGATTGCGACGTGGACCTGGACGGCCCCTTCGAGCAATGGAAGAGTGAGCTGATTCCACGCCTGCATGAGATTGCCGCCGGTTCTAAATCAAAAGCTATCGTACCTTCTGCTGTCATTGCTGAGGTAAAGCAGTCTTCGGCTGCGGCCGTCACCCGCGATAACCCGGCGCTTGCGTCCCTGGTCGACAAGAGAGACTTGACGCAGAACGAGTCCTGCAAGACAACTCTACACTTGGCATTTTCAATCAAAGACACTGGAATTACCTACGAAGCGGGTGATGCCTGTGGCGTCCTTCCACAGAATGATCTCAATCTGGTTGCGGAAATCTTGCAGGTGTTGAAGTTGAATGGCAACGAACAGGTCCTGTGCGGCAAGGCGGGGATGACCACGCTTCACGACGCACTGACTCATCATCTTCAGATTACACGTCTCAGCCGAAAACTTATTCAGAAATATGCTTCCGCTGGCAATTGCACGGCGCTTCTCAGTCTTCTTGATCCCCAACAGCAAACAAATCTGGATAAGTACATCTATGGGCGAGGTCTTATCGATTTACTGGTGGAATATCCGGGCGTTTTGCAGGACCCGGGTGAACTTGTGGCTATATTGCCCCAGCTTATGCCACGACTGTATTCGATTTCATCCAGCCCCTCTGCTCACGCCGGTGAGATTCACACGACCGTCGCGGTTGTACGTTACAAGGCGCATAATCGAGAGCGCGGTGGAGTTTGCTCAACACTTTTTGCGGACCGTGCCTCTGTCTCTGACCGCTTACCGATCTATGTCCATCCGAACAAAAGGTTCAGGCTTCCCTGCGAGCCGGGCACTCCCATCATTATGATCGGCCCAGGCACTGGAATTGCTCCTTTTCGTGGATTTCTGCACGAACGCCGAGCGCTCGGAGCCAGTGGAAGGAATTGGCTTTTCTTCGGCGGACGCAATGCGTCGGCAGACTATCTCTATCGCGAGGAGTTGAACGGAATGCTGGACGATGGCCATCTGACACGCCTCGACACTGCATTTTCACGCGATCAGGAGAACAAAATTTATGTTCAGAACAGAATGCTGGAACAGGCGCCTCTGTTCTGGAGTTGGTTACAGGATGGTGCCAGCGTCTATGTATGCGGTGATGCCTCCCACATGGCAAAGGATGTTCATACCGCATTACACTCTATAGTAGAGAAACAAGGTGGCATGTCCGAACACAATGCAGAAGAATATGTACATGCCATGAAAGAGCAGCATCGTTACCACCGCGACGTTTACTGATAACGAATGAACTGACTTCGTGCCAATAAACCCGACAGAAATGGAGATGTTTACATGAGAATCTGTCAGCTATTTATCTCTCCTGGGCATAACTATTTTGGCCATCATGAACAACCTGCGGGGGAAAATTTACTGGTCGAAAAAACTGAAATCTGCTGCATCGCTGGACGCGGAATCCAGGGCGACCGTTTCTTCGACTACAAGGACAACTATAAAGGTCAGATTACGTTTTTTTCATCGGAGATATTCAACGAGATCTGCGGTCAGCTAAATATACAGGACAAGTCGCCTGGAGTTACCCGACGCAATGTCATAACTGCTGGCGTAGATCTCAATTCATTAATTGACACTGAATTTGAAATTCAAGGCGTCCGCTTTGCTGGAGTAGCGGAATGTAGTCCTTGTTATTGGATGGACCTGGCAATCGCTCCCGGAGCGGAGAAGCTATTACAACACCGCGGAGGTCTGAGAGCACGAATTCTTTCCAGCGGGATTATTGACAACCTATGTCATTCAGCATGATGGATTGTTGGCAACAATAGCTTGCTCTGGGATGCGGGTCGATGCAACAACCCATCGCATCGCAGACGGAAAGAGCGAAAGGCAAAAGGGTGCCAGGCTGCGTCCCGCACCGGTTACCATGACGCGAGAGAGCAATGTTGCCAGCGAGACGCCTCGACTTAACTGAGCATGAAGCCTGCGATAGTACTGCCCTGCGCTCTCGCCAGTCAGGTACATCTCGGCGGCAAGCGCCGCGCTGTGCAGGGCGATCGACATGCCATCTCCTGTAAAAGATGGGACCACCGCTGCCTGGTCTCCCACACACCAAAGACCGAATGGTCGTCCGGAAAGATAGCCATACGGGATGGAAGAGATGGCCAATGGCCTGTCCCACAGGGCCTTCGCATCGCGCAGGCGCTGTTGTATATGCCGGTTGTCATCCAGTACCGATGCAAGTAGAGCAGTCCAGCCACCGAGCCGATGCAACCGAGATCGCCGGACTACAAGGCACAGGTTGGCCACATCTCGTTCCACCAGAGAGATCCCCCCATATCCTCCCGGAAAGAGAAATAGCTCAATAAACTCTCTCAACGCCTCAGTCTGTGCCCGCTCGAGTTGCCAGTTTAATTTGAAGGCAACAAGATCGCTCTGCCCGGTGCTCGGACGGCTCCATCCATGGAGATCGTGTTTCCCGTTGGCGAGAAATACGGTCTTGGCGCACAACGGTTCTCTATCGCGAACTTGCGCGAACCACCCGTTGCCCTTTGCTGTGAGCTGTTCCACGAACGCTCCCCGCTGCACGTTGCATCCTCTCTCTGCGGCGCGGCAGATCATCGCTTCATCCAGGCTAAACCGTGAAAGCGATAGCGCGGTAAACGGAAGGGCGGTTTCCACCACCCTCTGCTTTGAAGAAAGACGCACAAAGCGAATCGTCGCCGCACCCAGTTTCAATGGGTCGATCCCAAGCTGCTGTATATATTCGACGGCTTCACGACTCAGAAACTCACCGCAGACCTTGTGATGGGCGCAGCGTTCTTTCTCCAGCAGGGTGACCGCACGTCCTGCGCCTGCAAGACGGATCGCAACCATCGAGCCTGCAAGACCGCCTCCGATTACAAGGTTGTCGACTGTGGTGCTGGATCGGCTCACTCAGGCTTCTCTCCATGACTCCTGCTTTCGCCTGGCTACACACAGACGTGCAGGCAGAAAGCTCTGTATCAGAATGTCATGGTCTCCGTAGCCCGCGGCAGCACACATCCTACGCCAGTCTTCCGGCACGAAGGCCCGCGCGATGGAGACAGGCCCGTCATGCTGCACAAATGGATGGAGCCTTGCCAGCTTTGAGAATGCTCGGAAGAAATGGTAAGGAAGCGACGCGCGAGAGAGATCGTTGATCAACCATCCGAGCCGGGCGTGCCGCTCCATCCATAGCAGGAATCGCACAATATCGTCTTCCGCAAGATGATGCGTGAAGAGCGAACTCACCACAAGGTGAACCGGTCGCTGCGGCGCGTATGCAAAGACATCCGAGCTGACCCACTGGATTTTGCTCGTGGTCGGGCTGGCCTCCGCTGCAATCGCAGTAGTGTCCGGATTCAGATCCAGTCCAGTCAGTTCGACGGCAATGTCGCGCGCCTTCGCCCACTGCTCGATTCTGCGCAGCCCATCTCCATAGCCGCACGCAACATCGAGGATGTGCAGCGGCTCCCTCAGTTTCGGTACTGCATCCGTAAAACCATCCAGCCAGTGCAGCAAGGGTCGGTAAGCCATCGTCCAGCGGTTTACCCTGGCAAGGTCGCGAAGGCAGGCACGCAACTCGTCGCGGCTGCAAGGCTCGTCCATCCATTCGCCGAGCGTCGAGCGGTAGCGGAAATCTGGCGCGCTATGTGGCATGGAAGAGCATGGTCTCCGCCGTCAGTCCGGGGCCAAACGACAGGGCACAACCTCGTTGCCCCGACTCTGCCCGCTGTAGAATCTGTTGCAACACAAACATCACGCTTGCAGAGGACATGTTACCGTAACGCGCCAGAATATCGCGAGAACAACCGAGTGCATCGACGGGAAGCCGGAAGCCCTTTTCTACAGCGTCGAGAATCGAACGCCCTCCCGGATGTACCGCCCATAGTTCGATGGACTGTGGATCTTGCCCGTGCGTTATTTCATATCCCGATTCCTGTAAGGCACGACCGATTTTACCTGGGACATCGCCGGAAAGGTGCATGTCAAATCCAAGTCCACCAATCCGCCATGTAATCAGTCCGCTTGTCTGGGGAATCGTCATGGCCAGAAAACTATCGATAGCCAGACCTTTTTTCTGCGCGCTGACAAGGCACGCTGCGCAGCCATCTGCAAAGAGCAGGAACGACAGCATCTTCTCCAACTCCTGTGTTTCCTGAAAGTGCAGCGTACAGAGTTCAAGATTCAATATCAGGACCGTGGCATCCGGCTCGGAACGGACAATATGGCGTGCCGACTTCAGAGCGTTAATGGCGGCATAGCATCCCATGAATCCGATCATCGTTCGTTCGACCGACGCGACAAGCCCGAGATGGCGGACCACCTCGAAGTCCAGGCCTGGCGCGTAGAGTCCGGTGCAGCACGTTACGATCACATGCGTGATGCTTCGCCGCTGCTCTTCAGTCAGGAAGAGATTGTCCAATGCACTGTGCGCCAACTCCGGGGCAAAGCGCTCGAACAAATCCATGCGGCGCTCTGTTGTGGGAAACGCTCCCGGCACATAGACATTCTCCCCATCGCCCCAGCGACCGCCGTGGACAGCGACCGGGTTCACGAAGGAGTAACGGTGCTCGATTCCCGACAGACGCGCCATGCGGAGAAATGCATTGCGCGTCGCTCCCTCCGCCAGTAGGTTGGACGCAAAATCAATGAACGCCGCATGAACATCGTGTCGAGGGATTGCGGTGGCAATGCGGTTGATGTGCGCGGTCGTCATGCCTACGCCTTTCGTCGCAATCGGACTTTCCGTACAGATATTTTCAGGCCGTCAACGTAGAATACGTCGTGTTAGATGTTTAGTCCCAGCATTTGATGCCGGGACTAAATACCTTACGGTTTTATGGCGTAAATATTGTGTGATGGTTCGCGGGTGGACTTATGTTCCGGCAAGGTGGCCGATTCCGACGCCGATGACATAGGTAACGGCCCCTTCGACGGCGCCGATTGCGGTCATCTCCAGGCCGCTGGACCACCAGGAGCGGATGGTGATGAGCGACTTGGCCGCCCCCACCGCGAAGTGCGCGATCAGCGAGATGACCGCCGCAACCACGATCGCCGGAATCCCCGCCATGAAGAAGAACGGCAGCACGGGAATGAACGCTCCGACAGCCGTTGAGAGCGCGCCGGAGGTGGCCGAGACCCACGGCTTGCTCAGTCCCTCCTCGCTGATGTGCAGACGCTCGCGGGCCAGCGCGTCGACCAGTTGGCCCTTCTTCTCTGCGATGTGGCCGACAAAGTGGTCTGCGTCCTCGGCGGTGAGGCCGCGCACCTGATAGGTCAGGGAGAGCAGTTGCCGCGCCTCCGACTCGTTGTACTCGACCGCTTCGCGCTCGCGCTCGTACTCGGCCTCGTAGATCTCCCGCTCGCTCTTGGCCGCCAGGTACGCGCCCGAGCCCATCGACAGCGCGCTGGCGAACATTCCCGCAAGGCCAGCGATCAGCACGAAGCGCGCGTTGCCCAATGTCGCGCCGGAGACGCCGGAGACGATGCCGAAGATCGCGCCCAGCCCATCGTTGACGCCGTAGATGGCGTCGCCGATCCAGCTTGCGGCCTTCGGCAGGCCTTTGTCGCGCGCGGCCATCAGCTCGTCCAGCGCGCGCTTGGCCTGCGCCGGTTCCAGCTTGATCGGCGGCAGATGGTGGCGAATCAGGTTGCCCAGCGTGATGTAGTGGTCGCGCTCGTCCTCGATCACCTCTTTCAGAATAGCGATGGTGGGTTCATCGCCAAACTCCTCGATCTGTTTGCCGTAGCGGGCGATGTCGCGGCTCTCATCCAGTTCCAGACGGCGCAGCGCAAGGTCAAGTCCGCCGATGCGGTTGGCCAGCGAATCGGCCTCGCCCGATTCGTTCCCGTCGTACTCTGGGATCGGCGCGTCCAGCGCAGTCAGGCGGCTGGCCCACAGATCGGCGTGGTGCTGCTCTGCCAACGCCAGCGAGTGCAGCGAACGGCACTGCTGCGGATCGGTCGCCCGCTGCGAGAGCGCGTTATAGGTGTGAAATCCGCGCATCTCGGTCTGCCAGTTGTGGATGAGCGCGTCAACCAGGTCTTTCGTGTCCCCAGAGTTCATGATGTATATCAGTGTGCCACGAAAGATTCGTCCCCGTCTTACAAAAGCCACAGACTCAGGCGAAAGGTGATCCATGCAGCGACGTATGCGACGACGCTCATATAGACCAACTGGAAGATGGGCCATCGCCAACTGTTGGTCTCGCGCTTGACGGTGGCCAGGGTGGAGGCACACTGCATGGCAAGGGAGAAGAAGACAAGCAGGGAGAGCGCGCCAGCAAGGCCGATGGAGCCGCGTAGCGCTGCTCCGATCTGGGGCGTCTGGTAGAGCGTGCCCAGCGTGCTGACGATGGTCTCGCGCGCCACAAAGGCGGTGAGCAGGCCTACGCCGACGTAGCGGTTGAGGCCGAGCGGACGCAACGCCGGTTCCATGGCGTTGCCGATGGAGCCCAGGTAGCTTTGACCGATGGGGCTGAGCTGGCCGTGATGCATCGGGAAGTTGGCCAGCACCCAGACGGCGAGGCTGACGGCAACGATGATGGTCCCCACCAGACGGACGAAGATGCGCGCGCGGTCCAACAGGTTGATGCCCAGCGAACGCCACAGCGGCAGGCGGTACTCCGGCAGCTCAATGGCGAAGGTCGCGTCGTCCTTGCGCAGCAGAGTGAGATGCAGCAGCCGCGAGGTGACGAGGGCGGCGGTCATCCCAATGCCGTAAAGGCCCATCATGACGCAGGCCCGCAGGCCGAGGAACTGCCCCACCACAGGGCGGTCTGGAATGAACGCGGCGATAATCATGGTATACAGAGGCAGACGCGCCGAGCAGGTCATGAACGGAGCGACCAGAATTGTAGTCAGCCGGTCGCGGCGCGACGAGATGGTGCGCGTCGCCATGATCGCCGGAACCGCGCATGCGTAGGCCGACAGCAGCGGCAGAAATGACCGCCCGCTCAGGCCAAAGCGGTACATGGTGCGGTCGGCAATCACCGCCGCGCGCGCCATGTAGCCAGTGTCCTCCAGCAGCGCGATCACCAGAAAGAGCAGCAGGATCAGCGGCAGGTAGGTGAGCACCGAGACGACGCCCGTCCACAGTCCGTCGATCACCAGCGAATGCACCACGCCAGCGGGAATGTACGCGCCGAACCAGACGCCGAATGCGGTCAGCAGCCTCTGGAAGAGATTGCTGACCGGCGCGGCTACGCGGAAGATGGTCTGAAAGACTCCCAGCGTGACCAGGAAGAACAGCGCTGGCCCATAGATCGGATGCAACGCGACGCGGTCGATGCGGCGCGACCAGGAGGAGGGCAGAGGCCGTCGGTAGAGTCCCTCGTTCTCAATCTCGGACTGGCTGCGCGGACAGCCGATGTGTCGCTGCTCGACGTGAGGCTGCATCACGGGAAGCAACGGAACCTTGGCCAGGGCGGTCTTGGCACCGACGAACCGCTGGATCGCATCCATTCCGCTGCCGGTCCCCGCACTAATCATGGCCACCGGAGAGTTCAGCGTCTGGGCCAGCGAGAGCGGGTCGAGATAGCCCTCCCGCGCAGCCAGCAGGTCCACCATATTCACCACCACCAGAGTCGGCAGCTTGTGCGCAATCACCTGCCGCGCCAACGCCATCTGACGGTGGAGCTGGGTGGCATCGAGGATCAACAGGACCGCCTCTGGACGCATTTGGCCTGCGATCTCTCCCCGCAGCGCGCGCACCGCAATGCGCTGGTCTTCCGAGGAGGTGGCGGACTCATCGCCGTCCAGACTCCACACGCCGGGAAGATCGAGCAGCTTGGTGCGTGTTCCCTTGATCTGCCCCTCGTGCTGTTCCACGGTGACGCCGGAGTAGTTGCCAACCTTCTGGCGCAGCCCCGTCAGCCGATTGAAAACCGTCGATTTGCCGACATTCGGTGGCCCGATGATCGCAACTGTGTGAAAGCGCCCCACTTAACCTTCCATCCTGACCGAGATCATCGCAGCCGTCGCCTGACGCAACGCCACATCCGCATCGTCCACCCTGTAGACCGCGAGTGTGCCGCCCGAGACGCGCCGGATCAGCTCCACATGCGCCCCCGGACAAAATCCCATACATTGCAGATAACAAAGATGCGGATTGTCCTCCATCTTGGAGATGAGTGCGTGGGTTCCAAGGGCAAGATTGGAGAGCGGAATCGTTTGCTGTTTCATGCGGAGACAACCCTTCCAGCACAGAAAAAATACTGATCCAACATTCATTATCCATTCCAATTATATATAGGACTAATACAGTCGTCAATCGGGTGGGTCACGGCAAGACTGTTGCAGCCCACGGTTCCTAAAAACAGGTGCCACCGCGCCGCGGAATTTACAAGAGAGAACGACGCTTGGCCATGCTATCGTGAAGGGGCGAGTGTCCAGTTTATTCAGTGACGAGCGAGAGAGCGCGAAACCAGTGAAGCGGGCGTGGTGGAGCAGAGCGGCTGGGCGCTTCTCCGCGGAAGACCTGCTGCATGGGCCGAAGTATCCTTCGCGGCACATTGCAGCGCGGGCGACGTTCCTGGTGCTGCTGGGGCTGTCCTCTCTGTTCGGAGTACTCTGCGGACTGATGCTGGTGTACTCCATCGACCTGCCCCAGATGGACGATCTGGAGCGCTATCGCCCGAACACGACCACCGAGCTGCTGGACATTCATGGAAGAGAGATTGGTTCGTTCGCGCTGGAACGGCGGGTGGTGGTGCCGTATACCGAGTTTCCTCCGGTGTTGCGCCAGGCCATTATCTCCATCGAGGACAAGAGTTTCGAGAGCAACTGGGGGGTGAACCTGGTGCGCGCGGTTGGTGCGGCGTGGCAAGACCTGCACTCTCAGGGCAAGGCGCAGGGGGCTTCTACGTTGACCATGCAGTTGGCGCGGAACCTCTTTCTGTCCAATGAGAAGACCTATGGGCGGAAGCTACAGGAGATCCTCCTCTCGGTGCAGATCGAGCGGGTCTTCACCAAGGACCAGATCTTTGCCCTCTATGCGAACCAGATCTATCTGGGCCATGGAACGTACGGCTTCGAGGCGGCATCGGAGTATTACTTCAGCAAACATGCGCGCGATCTGACCCTGCCGGAGGCAGCCCTGCTGGCGGCCCTGCCCAAAGGCGCGGAGTCCTACTCGCCGACCAATCATCCACAGCGCGCGCTGCGGCGGCGCAATCTGGTGCTGAGCGAGATGCACGCCGACGGAAAGATTACCCAGCAGCAGATGCAGACTGCGGCGGCGATGCCGTTGGGACTGCACATCGAAACTCCACCGAACTCGGTCGCACCCTACTTCGTCGAGGAGGTGCGTCAGCAACTGGAGAACGAGTATGGGGCCGAAGAGGTGCATGGCGCGGGCTTGAAGGTATACACCACGCTCGACCTCGACCTCCAGCTTGTGGCCAACAAAGCGGTTCTCGACGGCACAGCGGCGTACGAGCGGCGTCATGGCTGGAAGGGACATCTGTTCAATGTGGTGGCGGCGGGGTTCGATCTGGGGACGTACAGGAATCCCGACTGGACGGTGTCGATCGCGCGCGGCGGCTACTCTCACGCTCTGGTGACAGAGGTCGCACCGCAGCGGGTGATGCTGAAGATCGGAGCGACGCGTGCCCTGATGACCCCAGCAGATTGGGCGTGGACGCAGAGGAGCTTGCCGCCAAATTCGGGCGCTGACACCTTTTTGACGGTGGGAGACGTGGTGTATGTACGGCTGGGCGAGAACTCCACCGACGGAATACCGCACGCGCAGTTGGAACAGGACTCCGGCGTGCAGGCGTCGCTGATGGCGGTCGACAACTCCAACGGCGAGGTGCTGGCGATGGTCGGCGGACGCGACTTTGCGCTCTCCCAGTTCAACCGCGCGACCCAGTCGGAGCGCGAGGTGGGATCGTCCTTCAAGCCGTATGTCTACACCACGGCGGTGGAGGCGGGGGCCAAGCCGACCGACATCATTGTGGATGGCCCCGTGAGTTTCTACACGCCCAACGGGCCGTACACCCCACACAACTACGAGGGCGACTACAAGGGCCCGATGACCCTGATCGACGCCTTTGCCGAGTCGCGCAACATCCCCGCGCTGAAGCTGGCCGACAAGGCAGGCATTCGCGCTGTCATCGCAACCGCGCACCGCTTCGGCGTCACCAGCAACATCCCGGCGTTTCTGCCGGTGGCGATCGGCGCGGCGGACATCTCGCTGGCCGAACAGGTGGGGGCCTACAGCGTCTTTCCCAACGACGGGATATTGATCCAACCGCACACGATTCGCAGGGTGATGCGCGCCGACGGGCTGCCCATGGACGAGTCGCCACCCTCGGTCACCGAGGTGACTTCGGTGGAGACGGCGCGAACGATGATGCAGTTTCTGCAAGCGGTGACGCGCATGGGCACCGGCGCGGCGGCGGCCTCGCTGAACCACCCCCTCGGCGGCAAGACGGGCACCACCAACGACTATACGGACGCGTGGTTCATCGGGTTTTCGCCGTCCGTGACCTGCGGAACCTGGATCGGTTTCGACGACCGCCAGTCCCTCGGCGAAAAGGAGACCGGCGCACGCGCCGCGCTGCCGATGTGGATGGACTTCATGCGCGCCGCGATTGTCGGCAAGCCGAAGGAAGCGTTTCCAACGGGCAACGCTCCCAAAAAAGAGCTGGATCTGCCGTTGACCCCTCAGCCGCTGGCCCCGACGATAAACTCAGCGGGGTCGCCCGTGGTGAAGGCGGCCCCAAAGACAACAGGGCTGGCAGACCCGGACGCGCCCGATCCCGACGACAACCCCGCACCGCAGACTCCAGCAAAAGATGAGGGTGCGGGGCCAGCGCCTCAGTAGGACCGGGCAAGCGTCTCGCAAAGGGAGAAGTACCGGCGGGCGTGGGCGACATCGCTGGCGATCTGGGCGCGCAGGGCTTCAGGAGTGGAAAAGCGCCGCTCGACGCGCAGACGGTGGAGGAAGGCGAGGCGCAGCGGCGTCTGCTCGGTCAGGGCCTGCGCGCCTTCGAGGGGGTGAAAGTTGAGCAGGTGCGACTCTACTGCAAAGGATGCGGGACCGAACTCTGCGCTGAAAGTGGGACGGTTGCCGACATTGGTGACGGCCTGGAAGGTCTCAGCCAGCTCACCAGCGCCGACGGTGAGGGTGGTAATGTAGACGCCGATGGCTGGGAGCAACTCATCGTAGGCTGCCAGATTGATGGTGGGAACGGTGTAGCGGGTGCCGTAGCCGCGACCGTGGATCGGTGTACTGTCAACGTCGAAGGGGCGTCCGAGCAGGGCGCGGGTAGAACCGATCTCTCCGGCGGCAATGAGGGCGCGGATTCGGCTGGAGGAGATCGTGCCACCGCGAAGGCTGCGCGGCGGATGGATCCGAACGCCGAAGCCCAGTTCGCGTCCAAGGTCCGCCAGTCCTTCGGTTCCCGCCTCGGCATGGTGGCCGAAGCGGAAGTTTTCGCCCTCGTGAATCTCGGTGGCGTGAACCGCGCGGACCAGGACGCGCGTGGCGAAGTCCCGCGGGTGCATGTGCAGGAGTTCGTCGTTGAATGGGAGGACAAGGGTGGCGTCGATCCCGGTGGCGGAGAGCAGTTCCAGCTTGCGCGACAGCGGAGTGATGAGCGACAGCGGCTGGTCCGAGCGAAGAACGCGGGCGGGATGTGGGTCGAACGTAATCGCGATGGAAAGACCGCGGAGTGCGCGGGCGCGAGCGATGACCTCGGCCAGCACTCCCTGGTGGCCTAGATGCACCCCATCGAAGTTGCCGATGGTGGCGACAACTGGGACAGTCGCTGCGGGAACCTGGTCGAGTTGGCGGTAGATTTTCAAGGGTTTACAGGGAAAGCGTCAGAGGGAGATGGGTCGATGTCGAACTGCACTTGCAGGCCGTCATGGGCCAAGCGGATGTGGGGCGGCAGAGCGGCGTTGGTGGACTCATGGTCCAGACCGTGGGAGATGTGGGTGAAGAAGGCGCGCCGAGGCCGGAGCCGCTCCACCAGCGCGATGGAGTTGTCCAGCGTCGAGTGGGTGGGATGTGGCTCGCGGCGCAGCGCATCGAGGACGAGCACATCCAGATTTTCCAGCAGCGGGAAGCTCTCCGTGGGCAGGTCGCTCAGATCGGTGAGGTAGGCGGCGGAGCCGAAGCGGTAGCCCGTGATCGTCTGCCGACCATGGGTGACGGGGACGCGTTGGAAGCGCGCGCCGAAGAGGACGACCTCCGCGCCGGGGGTTGTGGGGATGCGGCACAGCTCGACGCGGGCGCTGGTTGGGTAGCGGTGCGTGGACTGAAAGGTGTAGTCGAAGATGCGCTCGATCGTGAGGGCGGTTGGTTCGTCTGCGTAGAGGGGAAGGTTGTCCGAATTGTGAAAGCTGAGCGGACGGAGGTCGTCCATGCCCAGCACATGGTCGGCGTGACCGTGCGTATAGAGGACGGCGTCGAGGCGACGGATTCCAGCGCAAACCGCCTGCGCGTGGAAGTCGGGGCCTGTGTCGATGACGACGTTGTGGCCCTCCCATGAGAGGAGGACCGAGGGACGCGTGCGGCGGTTGCGCGGGGACGGCGGAGGAAGGTTCGGCCCAACCGGCGTCGCGGAGAGGCACACCCCGCACGAACATCCCAGGGTTGGGACGCCCATCGAAGTGCCGCTGCCGAGGAAGGTTAGCGTAGCCTGCATTGTGCCTTATCGGACGATGGTGGGGCGACCAGGCCCGGGTACGCCAGGTGGCGGCGGCGGTTGGCGGTTGGCGGCGGAGCGGGAGAGCGCCTGTGTCACTTCGAGGAAGCCCATGCGGATCTCGAAGAGTGCGTTCTCCATCAGCTGCGACTCGGTGGCGCTCAGATTGCCCTTGGTCTTTTCCTCCAGGATGGCCAGCATGTCGATGCTCTGACGCGCGCCCATCAGGTCGATCTTGGGCTGCTGTCCCGGCTGCGCGCTGCCGCCCAGTTGCAGGATCGTCGTCATGTAGATCGAGTGAACGATCTGCTCGAAGCTCATGGCGGGCGGATGTTCCAGGCCGGGATTGGCCGCGCGCACTGCGGTGTCGAGGTGGTCGGCGGTCTGCTGGTACGCAGCGTTCGCCTGTTCCATCTCGCTGCGGGTTGGCGGCGGCGGAAGACTTGGATCCGCGGGCGTTTCTGCGGCAACCTGCACAGGAGCCTCGGGCGAGGCGTGGGGAGACTTGAACTCGATTGGCGGCTCGGCAACCTGCGGCGTTCCTGCGGCAGTCTCGCGGGGCGCGCGCTCCGGAGAGGGATCGGCGTCCGGGCGAGGAGTTCCATCGGAGGTAAACTTGCGGCGGTCGGTGACGACGAAGGGCTTGTTCTGTTCGGGCATGGTCAACACTCTCTCGGTTGCTTCGGGTTCTGGGATCGGGCTACGACAAATACTAGGTCTCTGCTCTGCGCACTGGGCGGAATGACGACTTCAAAATCTCTCAATGAATTGCATAGGGCAGGTCGATGGGCGTCGCGGTGCCTCCGGGGTAGGTCAGCATAAGGTTGCGGTCGAGCGCTTCGCGGCGGATGCTGCCGAGGGCAAGTTGTAGCGGTACGCACTGGCCGGACGCAGCCATAGCGCCGCAGTCGGTTGCCGCAAGTGGAATGGACGCGACGCTTGTGAGTTCTCCCACGGACTTGGCTTCGGACTCCAGTACGGTGCCCGCGGTCGGCAGCGGGCCAGTCAGGGCAAAGCCCGTGAAGGTGCGATGGACGTTACCCCGCGAGCGGATGCGTTCGACGATCTCCTGACCCAGGTAGCAGCCTTTGGTGAAGTGCAGCGCGCGAGACTGAGCGGTCTCCTGCGGCAGGTCGTGGGTCGTCTCGGAGTTGCGGATGTCGGTGCCGTAGCGGGGCGTACCTTCGAGAATGCGGAGTTGCTCCAGCGCTGCGCAGTCGACTGGCGCGGCACCGGTGGCAATCAGGTCTGCGGCAAGCCGCTGAATCGTGGCTGGCGCGGCCCAGAGTTCGATGCGGGGAACCAACGGACTGTGCGCATGGATGATTTCCAGCGGCTCAGACTGCCAGACCGCGGACTGCAGGCGAAGGGGCGAGTGCGAGACCGTCGCGAGGTCGAGCTTGCCCAGGATCGCCTCGGCCTGCGGACCTGCCAGAACCAGGCCCGCGCGCTCATCGCTGACGTCGGCAAGTTCGACCTCGTCCATGATGATGAAGCGGTCGAAGTGGGCAAAGAGCGTTTCAATCTGCGCGCGACCGGTCTCCAGCAGGATGCAGTCGGCCAGGACGAATGCGTTCAGGTCGCCCAGAATACGGCCTTGCGCGTTGAGAGCAAAGCTGTAGCAGCCCTCGCCGGAGGCGAGCTGCTGGATGGAGTTGGTGACCATTCCGTTCAGCCAACGCACGCGGTCCGCGCCAGTGACGCGAATCCAACCCGTACCGTCCAGAGCGGCGATGCCAACTGAATGCAGCAGGGCGGCAAGTTGCGTGTCGGCGGAGTGGAGTGGTGTGGTCATATCGAAGGCATTGCAAAACTGCGTACACTGTTGATTATAGCGACCGGACAGAACGGTTGCGCGGAGGTCTAACGGTGGGTTCGGTGCAGAGTCGGATTGGGATGAAGCGGTGGTGCGGACAAGTGCCCGCGCGAGGTCTTCTGGCGCTGGCCTGCATAGCGCCGATCTGGATAGCGCTGACCGTAGCGTCTGCGGGCGCGCAGGACTCTCCGCCATCGGGATCGAACGCGCAGCCCACTGCGCAGACGGACGCAACCCATCCTCCGCTGACCAAAGAGCAGGGCAAGGAGCTTTTCCGCTCCGTGGATGAGATTCTCTCGTTCGCCAGCGCGGACACCGATCTGCCAATACAACATAGCGTGAAGCGCAAGCTGATTACCCGCGACCAGGTGAACCGGTATCTGCGCGATAAATTCAACGAAGATGCAGGAGCCAAGCGCCTACAGCGCTCGGAGATCGTTCTCAAGAAATTCGGACTGCTGGACCGCGACTTTCACCTGCGACCGTTTATGATCTCGCTGCTCACCGAGCAGGTGGCCGGGTTCTACGACGACAAGACGAAGACCGTGAACCTGCTCGACTGGATCGAGCCGGACGATCAGAAGCCCGTGCTGGCTCACGAGCTGACCCATGCCCTGCAGGACCAGCGGGTGGGACTGGAAAAGTGGTCGAATGTCGGTTCGGATGCGATTGCAGACAACGTGCAGCAGGATAACAGTCACATCCAGACCGACGAGGCGGACACGGCGCGCGACGCAGTGGCGGAGGGTCAGGCGATGGTCGTCTACCTCGACTACTCACTCCGTTCCACTGGCAAGACGCTACAGAACTCGCCGGAGTTGCTGGACCGCATGAAGGACACCCTGTCGAACACCAGCGGATCGCCGATTCTGGCACGCGCTCCGCTGCTGCTACAGAAGTCGCTGCTGTTTCCATACAGGGAAGGGCTGAGCTTCGAGGACACCATTCTGGTGAAGTCGGGAAAGAAGTCTGCGTTCGACGCGGTGCTGGCGGCCCCACCGTCTTCCACCTTCGAGATCCTGCATCCCGCGGCGTATATGGATCGTCTTCCGGTGCCGGTGCTGCTCCTCCCGAATATCCATCCGCTGATCGACGCCCAGTACACGCCGTACGATGTGGGCGTCATGGGCGAGTACGACGTGGCAATCCTCGCAGAGCTGTTTGGCGGAGAAGAGATCGCCGCGGCCCTCACACCGGAGTGGAAGGGAGGCATCTACTATGCCGCGCAGAAGCGCTCGGCGGTGACGGAAGCGGACAAGGAATCGACTGCCTCCATCGCGTTGCTGTACGAGTCGAAGTGGAAGAATGAAGATTCGGCGCGGTCGTTTCTGCGCCTGTACGCTGGCCAGTTGCCGCGTAAATACTCGATGCTGGCGCGGCGTGCAAAGGATGAGGCGGACGACAGCGAGCAGGTCTACTCAACCAACGAAGGCGACGTGCTGCTGTCGCTCGATGGCACAGGAGTCTTCGTCAGCGAGGGATTTCCGCTCCAACTTGCGCGCAAGCTGCGCGACAGCATTGCCAGCGTACAGTCGGATGCGCCGCTGGAGGTGGCTGGCGGGGCTGCGAAGAGTCGCTCCGCCCGCAGCGTTGCGGGATTGCCCGACCCAGGACTGTCGCTGGTGCGGTTGATCTCTTCGGCGGGAGTGATGAAGGCGGCCATTGCGCCACAGAGGGATGCGGCGGAACGATATACTTTGAATCGGTAATCCCATCGCAGTCGGTGGCAAGACTTTAGCGGAACCGGCGCGCTATACCGCAGCCGAAAGAGGAGAGAATAAATTGCAGACGGCAGAGATTGGCATCATCGGAGGCAGCGGGCTGTACGCCATGCCTGGACTGACCAACGTGCGCGAAGAACAGGTGCAGACGCCCTTCGGCAATCCTTCGGACGCATTCGTGCTGGGCGATCTGGAGGGGCGCAAGGTGGCTTTTCTGGCGCGCCATGGACGCGGCCACCGCTTGCTCCCCAGCGAGTTGAACTTCCGCGCCAATATCTATGCAATGAAGATGCTGGGCGTGGAGCGGATTCTCTCCGTGTCGGCTGTGGGGTCCCTCAAGGAAGAGCACAAGCCAACCGACTTTGTGATTGCGGATCAGTTCATCGACCGGACCTTTGCGCGGAATGCAACCTTCTTCGGCGAAGGAGTCGTTGCCCACGTTGGCTTCGGGGACCCGGTCTGCGCGACCGTGGGTTCTGCGCTTCAGCAGGCCTGCTCCCAGGTCGGCGTGGTGGGCAAGCGCGGCGGGACCTATGTGTGCATGGAGGGGCCGCAGTTCTCCACGCGCGCAGAGTCGAACCTGTACCGGAGCTGGGGCGCGGACGTGATCGGAATGACCAATCTGCAAGAGGCGAAGCTGGCCCGCGAGGCGGAGATCTGCTACGCCACCATGGCCATGGTGACCGACTACGACTGCTGGCGCGAGGGCCACGACGACGTAACCATCGACCAGATCGTCGCCGTACTGCACAAAAACGCGGATAACGCCGCAAAGGTAGTCAAGGCTGCCGTTGCGGCGATGCCCCGCCAGAGAAGCTGCGCGTGCGCCACTGCGTTGAAGTTTGCGGTTCTTACCGACCGCGCGGCGATTCCAGCAGCGGCGCGGGAGAGGCTCGGACTGCTGCTGGAGAAGTATTTGTAACCAATATAATTTTACTTATATCCGCGTATTGATTAATAAACACAAAATAGTCACAAATTGAAATTTCTGTTTCAGATTGAGTTATAAATTATTTTCTGGAAGGTGGGAGTATGGCGATTCTTGTAGTTGGATCGGTGGCGTTCGATAGTATCGAGACGCCACATGGCAAGGTGGATCATTGTCTTGGCGGCGCGGCGACGCACTTTGCGCTGGCTGCGAGTTACTTCACCGACGTGCGCGTGATTGCGGTGGTCGGTGAGGACTTTCTTCCCGAGCACGAGGCTGTGTTTACGGCGCGCGGGATCGACACCCTCGGGATCGAGCGCGCGCCTGGGCTGAGCTTTCACTGGACCGGGGCCTACGCGGGAACGATGAACGAGGCCGAGACGCTGGGCACGGACCTGAACGTCTTCGAGAAGTTCGAGCCGAAGATTCCCGAGGCCTACACGGACAGCGAGTACCTGTTTCTGGCCAATATCGACCCGGTGTTGCAGGCGCGGGTGCGCAGCCAGATGCCGAAGGTGCGCATGGTCTGCGGCGATACCATGAACTACTGGATTGCGGCCCACGCCGAGAACCTTGCAAAGGTGCTGCGCGACCTGGATGTGCTGCTGATTAATGACGGGGAGGCGCGCATGCTCTCCGGCGAGCAGAATGCGGTGCGGGCCGCGGAGAAGGTGTTGGCGATGGGGCCACGCTCGCTCGTGATGAAGCATGGCGAGTACGGCGCGACCGGCTTCTTCGGGGCGCGCTCGTTTGCAGGAGCGGCGGCATCGATGCCGTTTCGCGCGCCTGCGCTGCCGCTCTCCGAGGTGGTCGATCCCACTGGCGCGGGCGATTCCTTCGCTGGCGGGTTCTATGGCTATATCGCTTCGCAGCCGGAGCTGACGCCAGCGGTCTTTCGCAAGGCGATGTTCTATGGCGGCGTGATGGGGTCCTTCGCCTGCGAGCGCTTCGGCACGGAGCGATTGCAGGCGGTGACGCGCAAGGAGATCGACGCGCGCTTTGAAAGGTTCCGGGAGATCTCGCATCTTGAAACCGCGCTCTAAATCGCAGCGCACAATCGACGCGCCGCGTGCATCGCAAGCTCTCGTACGGGCGCGGACTGGCGCGGGCGCGGAGGCCCCAGTCCCCGGTCCCGACACGTTGCGGCCCGCGACGCGCGAGGAGATGTATCCCGTCACGATGGCGGCGGTGCTGCTTGGCTTCATGGCGCTGATCGTGTGCTTCACGCGTGGCTACGTTCTGTTGTATGGCGATGCGGTGGCGCACCTGGGAATTGCGCGACGAATCCTGGACACGCGCAATCCAGGCCTGGTCCAGCTTGGCGGCGTGTGGCTGCCGCTGCCGCATCTGCTGATGCTGCCGTTCGCGCAGAAGATGGAGTGGTGGCAGAACGGGCTGGCGGGCGCGTGGCCATCGCTGGCGTGTTACATCGTCGGCGTTGCGGGCTTCTATCGGCTGTCACGCCGCATGTTGGTGCCGCGCTGGGCGTTGCTGGCAACGGCGTTCTATGCGCTCAATCCGAACCTGCTCTATCTCTCGACCACGGCAATGACGGAGCCGTTGTTTCTTGCGCTGCTGATCTGGCTGACGCTGGTGACGGTGGAGTGTGTCGACGCGGTTCGCGCGGCGGAGCAAACGCGCGTGGTGCGCCAGTTGATTATTCTCGGCCTGCTCATCTTTGCCGCCGTCTTTACCCGCTACGACGGATGGATCGTGGGCGCGGCGGTGTGGTGCGTCGTGAGCTGGCATCTTTTCCGCGCGGGGACGATGGCTCGACGCGTGGCTCCCGCGTTCGCAGTGTTCACACTGATTGCGGTGGCGGGGCCTGTGTTGTGGCTCTGCTATAACCAGCACTTCTTCCACGATCCTCTCGACTTCATGCGTGGGCCTTACTCGGCTCCCGCAATCGAGAAGAGAACGACGCCGCTGGGATCGAAGCCATATCGCGGATGGCACAGTCCGGCCTGGGCGCTGCTCTTCTACATGCGCACCGCGCAGGTGGATGCCGCCGCGTGGGAGACGGGCTTTGCCGTGATGGCGGCTGCCCTCACCGGACTGTGGATTGCCCTGCGGCAAGCAGTCGCGCGTGCGTCGTTGCTCTTGTGGATTCCACTTCCCTTCTATGTCTATGCGGTGGCGTATGGTTCCGTGCCGATCTTCATTCCGCAACTCTATCCGCACTCGTTCTACAACTCGCGCTATGGGATGGAGATGCTGCCTGCTCTGGCGCTGTTTGCCTGCATGGCGGCGGCGGCTCTGGAGCGGAGGATCGCGCCCACTCGTGCTGCTTCAACCAGCCTTCCCATCCGCAACTCTGCCGCGTCCATCGCGCTGCGTCCGCTCTATCTTGTGGCGCTGCTGCTGGCGCTGATTAACCCTCTGGCGATGGTTTATGGGACGGGCCTGGTGCAACGTTGCGCGGCGTTGATCGAGCGCCACCCCAGCAACCTGTTGGCTCGCTACGACGCGCCGCTCGTCCTGAAGGAAGCATTGGTGAACGCAACGACCCGCGTTCCCTTTGAACGAAACCTTGCGCTCGCGCTGGAGGATCTGCCCCAGGGCGTGCCGATTCTGATGCAGGAATCGGACCATATTGGAGCGCTGGAAGATGCCGGGATCCCACTGCGGCAGACCATCAATGAGAGCGATTACGACAGTTGGCATACGGCCTTGCAGACTCCCGCGGACCACGCCGCCTACATCGTTGCGCTGGACGGAGACGCGGTCTCGAAGGCTGTGGCCCAGCATCCCGCAGGGTTGCAGGATCTGACCATCCTGTGCGGAACAGGCCAACCCTGCGCGCACATCTACCAGTCGCAACGCTTTGCCGACACAGGCTCGACGGGCAACCGGTAACGTTCTTCGAGCCTCGTGTTGAACCTGAATTGAATGGAATGCTATCTTGAGTGGTAGGAATAATTCATACCATTATTCGGAGACTGTCTATGCCATCTGTCGAAAAGATCTCCATTGCACTGCCGCCTGAGATGGTTGCTCAGGTACGTCTTGCCGTCGATACGGGCGAGTACGCCTCATCGAGTGAGGTCGTGCGCGACGCTCTGCGCGATTGGACGCACAAGCGTCAGCTTCAACAGAGCGGAGTTGCCGAGTTGCGCAGCCTGTGGCTACAGGCACGCAAGGACAAGACGCCGGGGGGCCGACCCGATGCAATCCTGAACCAGCTTGAGCGGAAGTATCAGGCGTTGGCGGATGCGGCGGGCGCAACGAAATGATGCGAATTGAATTTTCACGCTACATTGAGGACGATTTGCAGGAGATCGCCGAGTGGATTGCAGAGGACAATCCACATCGCGCGGTGAGTTTTATCCGTGAGGTTCGCGATGCAATCCGTAAGATTGGCGAAGGGCCACTGCTCTATCAATTGAGGCCTGAGATTGGAGAGGACGCGCGGATGGCGGTTGTAGGACGGTATGCAATTCTCTTCTGGGTTGGCGATGAAATGGTCAGGATCGAACGTGTCGTCTTTGGCGGCCGCGAACTGTCTCCGCTGTTTCAGTAGTGGAGACAGGAGTGGCACTTCGATTGGCGGGATGGAGTAGTCTGTTGCCACACAATTGAATCGTTCCAGTGCGACGGAGTTGGGTAGGCACACACTGAGCAGGAGCCATGATAGCGACCTTACCGAACCACTTCACCACGATCGAACAGATGGCATTCTCCCAGGGGACCAGCACGCGCCTGCTGATGGCCTGCGCCATGGGCGGCCTGATCGGGATGGAGCGAGAGTGGCGGCACAAGGCCTCTGGCCTGCGCACCAACATGCTGATCTGCATGGGCGCGGCGCTGTTCACCATGATGTCGGTGGTGCTGGCGGGAGACGACGGTCCGAACAAAGGACAGGTGGCGTCGAACATCGTGCAGGGGATCGGGTTCCTGGGCGCGGGGCTGATCCTGCATACGCGCAACCGCGTGCTGGGACTGACCAGCGCGGCCACGGTGTGGGTGGTGGCCGCGGTGGGGATGGCCTGCGGCGCGGGGTTGTATATTGAAGCGGCGATTGCCACGGCGATCGTCTACGTCGCACTGCGCTTCATCGGCGTATTCGAGTCGCGGGCCAAGTGGAAGCACTACCCGATGTTGTACGAGGTGCGCGGCAGCAACGAGAAGACAATGTTTGCGCAGATTCTCGCCGTTCTTGACCGCGAGCATCTGCGACTGAATATCGTGGAGAGGGATACGGTGGGCGACCTGCAGCGCGTGACATTTACTCTCTCTGCAAGCAGCGCTCGCCACCAGAGCCTGCTGGCAGAGCTGGTGGCCAGCGAGGCCACGGACACCGTGGTTGCCTTCCGCGACGAAGAGGAGGATTGACGGAAAGATGATTTCTTTTGTGAAGGCGCATGCCTGCGGAAACGATTTTCTGATCTTGGAGGACGCAGTTGCGGCAGGCGCTCATGCGCCTCTGGCGCGTCGATTGTGCTCGCGCAACACCAGCATTGGAGCGGACGGCATCGAGTTTTTGCAACGCGGTTCCGATGGGATATTTTCCCTCCGCCTCTTCAACGCCGATGGCAGCGAAGCCGAGCTTTCCGGCAATGGGACGCGTTGCGTGGCCGCCTGGTTGGCGCACAGCGAAGGTCTCCACAGCGTTGCCCTGGGCACGCTGGGCGGAGTGCGAGCCTGTCGCGTGATCGAGGCGGACGACCCGGTTTATCTCATCGAGAGCGGGATGGGCGTGCCCCAGGTTATCCCTCGAACCATCGAGGTCCCCGGCATCGGCGCGGTGAATGGCGCAGAGGTCAACGTGGGCAATCCCCACTTCGTTCTCTTCGTCGAGCGCGAGGACTTCGGCGCGCACGGGCTGACGTGGCAGGAGCTTGGCGCGAAGATATCCACCAGTCCGCACTTCGCGCACGGGACCAACGTCGAGTTCGTGCAGGTGCGTTCGACGCAAGAGATCGCATTCCGCATCTATGAGCGCGGATGCGGGCCGACCACCTCGTCGGGCACCGGAACATGCGCTTCGTCGGCGGCGGCGATGGCCTTGCGTGCGACGGCGCGCGAGTTGACCGCAATCGCCGAGGGCGGGTCGCAGAAAACGGTTTGGCCCGCAAACGACGCGGCGATGCTGCTCACTGGGCCATCGGAGATCGTCTGTCAGGGAACGGCGTTTCAGGAGGATTCGCTGTGAGCGCCGCACCGCGCCCGCTCGTGAGGCCCGCCGCGCTGCGGCCTGGGGCGACGTTGGCCGTGCTCTCTCCCGCCAGTACGCCCAGGCGGCATGAGGTGCAGGCCGGGATGGATGCCCTGTCTGCGCTTGGGTACAAGACAGTGCTCATGCCCAACGCCCTGAAACCCGGCCCCCTCTACTATGCGGGAACAGTGGAGCAGCGGATCGGCGATCTTCATGCGGCCTTCAGCGACCCGGCGATCGACGGAATTGTCTGCACCCGCGGCGGCTGGGGGTCGGCGGAGCTGCTGCAACATCTGGATACCGCGTTGGTGCGCGCGAACCCAAAGGTCTTCGTGGGGTATAGCGACCACACCTCGCTGCACTCCTGGCTGGCGCGCGAGGCGAGTCTGGTGACGTTTTATGGGCCGATGGTGGCTGCGGACTTTGCTCGGATCGAGGGCTTTGACCGGGCCAGTTGGGGTCACGCGATGCACGGCGATTCGCAGTGGTCGCTCACGGCCAGCGATGGGCTGCGCGTGCTGCGCGAAGGCGTGGCCACGGGAACGTTGGCGGGCGGTTGTCTTTCCATCTACACCGCGGCGTTGGGCACTCCGTATGCCGCGCTGCCCGCCAGCGCGGACGCACCGCGAATCTTGTTTCTGGAGGACATCGGGGCCAAGCCGTACCAGTGGGACCGGATGCTGCTCCATCTGCGCTACGCGGGCTTGCTGGACCATGTGACGGGAATCGTCTTCGGCGATATGCGACAGTGCGTCGCGCCCGAAGAAGAGGTCTGGCTGGAGGCGGCGATCCTACATGCGCTCGCGGATTTTTCCGGCCCCATTGCGATTGGACTGCGCTCCGGGCATGTGGACTCGCCAAACATCACCCTGCCGTTGGGTGTGCGCGTGCGACTCGATCTCGGCGTCAGGGGGAATCCGCGCGTGGACTTTCTGGAAGCCGCCGTTGCAGTCTAGGCTGGAGAGGTCATGCAGACTGCAAAGCACATCCATCTGATCGGAATCTGTGGAACGGCGATGGCGTCCCTGGCGGGGATGCTGCAAGCGCGAGGACACCGCATTACCGGCTCGGATGCCGCGGCGTACCCACCGATGAGCGACGTCCTGGCGGCGCTGGGAATCCCTGTGTTCCAGCCCTACGCAGAGCGGAACCTGACTCCACGGCCAGACCTCGCGATCGTAGGCAATGCCATCTCCCGCGGGAACGTCGAACTGGAAGCCGTGCTGGATGCGCGCATCCCCTTTACCTCAATGGCTGCGGTACTGCACGACGAGTTTCTGAGCGGACGCGAGTCGCTGGTCGTCGCGGGCACGCATGGCAAGACCACCACCACCAGCATGTTGGCCTGGATCTACGAAGTCGCCTCTCGGACGCGCCCGGAGTTTGCGCCATCGTTCCTGATCGGTGGCGTGGCAGAGAACTTCGGCACCAGCTTTATGGTGCGGCCCGTCGTCGAGGGAGTCAGGCAACCGTTCCTCCTCGAAGGCGACGAGTACGACACGGCCTTCTTCGATAAGGGGCCGAAGTTCCTGCACTACTTTCCCGACGCGGCGGTTCTGACCCACGTCGAGTTCGACCACGCGGACATCTACGTTGATCTGGAGGCGGTGAAGACGGCCTTCAAACGGCTGGTCAATCTGGTCCCACGGCGCGGACGACTGGTTGCGTTCGACGACAGCGAGAACGTGAGCGAGTGCGTCGGGCGCGCCTTCTGCGCGGTGGAGCGCTACGGATTCAACCCGGACTCGTATTGGTGCTTGACCGACCTGCAATCGGTCGGAACGGAGTCGCAGTGGACGCTCCTCCGCGGCGGTGAGGCGTGCGCCAGGCTGCGCCTGCCCATGGCGGGCCAGCACAATGCGTTGAACGCAACGGCGGCGGCGGCCCTGGCGGCAGGTCAAGGTGTTCCGATTGCGTCCATCGTCGAGGCCCTCGCAACCTTCCGCTCCGTGAAGCGGCGGCTGGAGGTCCGTGCGGAAGTGAGCGGCGTTACCATCATCGACGACTTCGCCCACCATCCGACCGCGGTCCGCGAGACGCTGCGCGCGCTGCGCACGGCCTATCCGAGGCGCAGACTTTGGGCGATTTTAGAACCGCGCTCGAACACGCTGCGACGCAATGTCTTCGAGGCTGCGCTGGTCGAGAGTCTGGCGCTGGCCGACCGCAGCGTGCTGGCTGCGGTCTTCCAGTCGGAGGCGATTCCGGCCAACCAACGTCTGCATCCAGAGAATGTGGCGCAGGCGTTGCGCGCGCGCGGACTGGAGTCGGCGGTCTATGCGGATGCCGACGCGATCGTCGCGGCGATTGCACCGGAACTGCGCGCGGGCGACGTCGTGGCGATCCTGTCCAACGGCGGCTTCGGCGGCATCTACGACAAGCTGCCAAAGGCGATTGAGAAGTTGATCTAACACGCGACGGGCAGGATGGACTCGATGGCCTCGGCGACTCCGTCTGCGCGGTTGCTGAGGCCGATGCGCCAGCCTCTCTCGCGGGCCACGACCTTGAGGTCCTCGGGTGCGTTCTCCATCAGAACTGCGTGGCCAGCAACTTCAAGCATGGAGACGTCGTTCCAGTTGTCGCCGATCGCCAGGATCTGCGGGCCGTCGATGCCGCGCGCGCGCGCCAGCGTCAGCAGTGCCGCACCCTTCGAGCAACCTGCGGGAAGGATGTCGAGGATGCACAGGTCGCGCGCGGGGTACTCCGTGCGGTGCAGAGTCAGTTGGTGCGGCGCGGACTCCGACGCGTGGCCGCTGACGACGACGCCAGGATGTTCCAGCAGGCGGGCCTCGGCGCGGGCCATGCGCTCAATGGTTCCGCACAGCATGGCCTGGATCGGCGCGTCGGTAACGTCGTCGAGGGCGCGCTCGATAGGTTGAACGCGCGCGATATACGGCTCGTTGAGCGCCATCCAGCGACCGATGCTGGCGTTGAGCTGGTCGAGCTGCTCGACCACCAGGCACCCGCGAACGTCTTCTCCGTCGGCCCCCGTGCGGTCGAAGGTCAGCAGCAGAGCGTTGCGAAACTCGCCAACGTAGGCGCACAGCCAAAGCGCCGTCGCGTGGGGCAGATGCGTGCGCAGGATCAGTTCGCTGGCCGATCTGGAAGAGCCGAGCGTCCGCAACACAGTGCCGTTCGAGCTGATGATGCCGGACGCGGAATGCAGCTCAAGCGGGCGCAGGACGCGCATCGCAAAGGAGTGACGGCGGCCAGTGGCGACCACGATCTCGATGCCGGACGCCTCCGCGGCGTGCAGCGCGGCAAGGTTGCGCAGGCTGACCTGGCCGTCGTCGCCCAGCAGGGTTCCGTCCATATCGACCGCGATCAGACGCGGAGCGATCAGACCAGTGGAGTCGTTTTGAGATGCTGCGTGCAAGGGACTCCTCATCCCGTACTCAAGTCCTGATGTCCTGCCTGAAATCCTCTACCCCAAACGGTCGAGCATCTCCTGCGGCGTCAGGCGAACGCAACTGAAGATAGGGAAGTCCTTCAGCGTGTAGAGGCTGATCTCGGTCTCCCGCAACTGCTGGACCAGGTCGAGAAAGTCCTCGGGAAAGTTGGTCTCGAACGCAACTACAAACTCCTGGTCGTCCAGGCCGAACGAGTAGGTTGTGTTCAACTTCACGCGCGGGTACAGCAGTCCGATGCGGATGTGCTCGTCCATCAGCCGCTTGCGCTCGCTCATCGGCAGCAGGTACCACGGGCGCGTCTTCCAGAACGGGTAGATGAAGATGTACTTCTGCCCGCCGGGACGGATCGCCCCGCGTCCCTCGCCCTCGCTCTCGTCGGGACGCCCGATCTGATACTGCGAGCGCTTGGTCATTGCCAGAAAGTTGTGCGGCGAGGTCAGGTAGCCGCCCAGCGGCGTGGCCAGCAGCTCGCTGCGCATCCGGTTCAGTTCGTCCACGCCGTAGCCGATCGACCACACGCAGAAGTCCACGTCCCCGCGCGTGCCCACGGTCGAGTAGGTCAGCGTGAGGAACTCGCCAGGCTTGTTCCACCTCGCCAGGACCTCGGCAAACGCTGCCTTGTGCGCTGCTTTCTCCGCAGTGGGAAGCCGACGCCACTCCGGCATCAGCTTGTAGAAGCCGAAGCAGACGATCTGGCGCTTTGCGGACGGAGCTGCCGGATCGTGCGGGGCCGTGCCGTAACTGCTCGCGGGGCGGCCCGAATCCGCGGCAGACGCCGCAACAGCGGACAAAGAAGGCAGTGCCGGGTTCGCCGACGGTTGTGCCGATAAAGGTTGAGGGACTTCGTTTCGCGGTGCGATGAACTCTGCCATGGCTCGATTGTCTCTCGAATGTTCTTCTGCTGGCAAAGGCTGGCACAGTCGCTCTTTAATAGAATCTTTTCTGCGTTGGGCCTCATCCCATCTGGCCCGAATGCTGGCCGCCTCATCCATTTCCCGCACTCTCCGAAATCCGGGTCAGTCGATCTCGCTCTCCTCGCACTGGACCGACAGCCAACATCCCCGTTCACTCAGCAACGCCCACCGGATACACTCAAAGGAGTGAGGATCCCTCCCGTGCCCGATCCATCCGGCTCAACTGTGCAGCTCGACAACCCGGAAAACGCCGCCGCACCTCCAACTCCGCCACGGAACGGCTTCTCTTTCTTGAAAATATTTATCGGGCAGGACGGCCTGCGCGCAATATGGGGAATCCTTCTCTTCCTCGTACTGCGCCAGATCCTCGTGGATTCCCTCACCCCTCTACTCTCTCGGCTCCTTCCTCATCCCGCCGACGGCATCATTCGACTGCCCCGCCTGCTCGCATACGAAGGGATCGCGCTCGTCTCGGTTGCCATCCCCACATCTCTGATGGCCAGGATTGAGCATCGCCCAGCCTCGCTCTACGGATTGGGCGGAGATCGTCCTCTGCGCAGGCTCTTCAGCGGCATCGCGTGGGGAACCGCGATACTCTCCCTTCTCGTCTTCACCCTGCGCGCCGCCGGACTTCTGGTCTTCGATCTCCGCCTGCTGTCCGTCCCCACCGCCCTGCACGACGGCGCGCTCTGGTTCGCGGGCTTCCTGATGGTCGGTCTCTTCGAGGAGTTCTTCTTCCGTGGCTACCTCCAGTTCACCCTCGCCCGCGGCTGCAACGGCATCTACAACTGGCTCCGCGCACGCGACTCGCGCCAGCCTGACTCACGCACGTCATCCGCAGGCACCTTCGGATTCTGGACTGCTGCGCTTCTGCTCTCCTTCGGCTTCAGCTTCACCCACAGTTCAAATGCGGGAGAGTCGCCCATCGGCCTTCTCTCCGCCGCCCTCATCGCGGTCGTCTTCTGCCTCAGCCTCTGGCGCACTGGCTCTCTCTGGTGGGCCATCGGCTTCCACGCCGCCTGGGACTGGGCGCAGTCGTTCCTCTACGGCGTCGCGGACAGCGGCATCGTGATCCACGATCATCTCTTTGCCACCCACCCGACAGGCCGCACGGTTCTCTCCGGCGGCCTCACCGGGCCGGAGGGCAGTCTCTTCATCCTGCCCGTCGTCGGACTGACCGCCGCGGTCGTCGTCTTCACCTTGCCCTGCGTCCATCGCGACGCTCCCCCCGCCCAGCGCGACGCTCCCCCCGCAAGTACGCGCGGCCCTGCGCTGGATTAGACTTGCTCTCAGCATGAACCGCGACCACCCGAACTCCAGCAACGCCAATCCCCACACCGATCCAACCGACGGCGACCTGCGCTATGGAGGCTACGCACGCCCGCACCGGGGCAACACCGCGACTGATGCCAGCCCCGAAGACACCCCCGCTCCAGACGACGGACCGGCGGCGGAACCCGATGCTCCGGCCCGCCCCCGCCCTGGCCGCGGACTGCGCGTCTTCGCACTTCTCCTTGTCCTTGTCCCCGCATTCCTCGTCGCCACATTCTTCTATGCGCGGCACACCATGGCCAAGACGATGCGACAGAACCTGCCGCCGTCCGACGGCACACTCGTCGTCTATGGCCTCGCCGCGCCAGTCACGGTCGCCCGCGACGCCCATGGTGTCCCGCGCATCCACGCCAGTTCGATGGACGACCTCATCTTCGCCCAGGGCTTTGTCACCGCACAGGACCGACTCTGGCAGATGGACCTGCTGCGCCGTCACGCCTCCGGCGAGTTGGCCGCCATCCTGGGCCGCTCCATGCTGGACCATGACCGCCTGCAGCGCACCCTCCAGTTGCGCGCCGCCGCGGACCGCGCCATCGCCGTGCTGCCCGCGGACCAGAAACACTGGCTCGAAGTCTACGCCCGCGGAGTCAATGCCTCCATCGCAGCCCAGCAAGACCACCCCGCCGTCGAGTTCCGCCTGCTCAACTACCAACCCGCCTCGTGGACCCCGCGTGACTCCATCCTGATCGAGCTGGTGATGTTTCAAGACCTCACCACTGGATTCCCCCAGAAGCTCGCGCGCGAGTCCCTCGCCGCCCATCTCTCCCCCGACCTCATCGACGATCTCTATCCCACAGGCTCCTGGCGCGACCACCCCCCCGGCCAGCCCATCCCCGATGTCAGCGCGCCCCAGCCAGAGTTCAACGACATTCCGCTCGACGAGTCGCAGTCACGCCTCCACCAGCCGGCAATGCCAGCCGTCCCATCCAGTCCGCGCACCCTGAGGAATGGGCAGGAGTCTGCCAACACCGCCTCCCCGGCGCAACAGCTGGCCCTCCAGCAGACCCTTGCCCTCTTCCACTCTCCCTGCGCAGCCTGCGTCGCCGGCTCCAACGCGTGGGCCGTCTCCGGCTCTCGCACCGCATCGGGAAAGCCCCTGCTCTCCAACGATATGCACCTCGCGCTCAGCGTCCCCGGCCTCTGGTACGAGGCCGACCTTGAAGCCACTAGCCCAGCCCCAATGGCCGACTTCCACGTCGCCGGGGTCACCCTCCCCGGAACGCCATTCGTCATCGTCGGACACAACGACCACGTCGCCTGGGGATTCACCAACCTCGGGGCCGACGTGCAGGACCTCTACATCGAGCACACCCGTGGAACCCCCACCGGGGCCGAGTACCAGACCCCCACTGGTCTCTGGAGCGCCGTCCGCTACCAGACCGAGATCATCCATGTCCGAGGCAGTGCCGACGTCATCCTCGACGTCCCTCTCACCCGTCACGGCGACACCGACACTCCCATCGTCTCCAGCATCTTCCCTAGCGAGCGAAGGTCCCTCAGCCTGCGCTGGACCGTATACGACCCCGCCAACCTCACCGACCCCTTCTTCGCCGTCGACTCCGCCAGCGACTGGCCCTCCATGCTCGCCGCCCTCGCCGACTGGGGTGGCCCCCCGCAGAACCTCATCTATGCCGACGACCAGGGCCACATCGGCTACCACGCCCTCGGTCGCATCCCCATTCGAGGAGACGCCGCCAATCCCAGTCCGCTCTCCCCCGTCCCCACCGACGCGACAGCCCCCGACGCCGCCGCCCACGAGTGTGCAGGCATCATCCCCTTCGACCAGCTCCCCCAGGCCTTCGACCCCGCCGACGGCATCCTCGCCACCGCCAACGCACGCGTCACCCCCGACGGCTACAACTTCCCCATCACCCTCGACTGGATGGCCCCCTACCGCACAGAGCGCATCTACAAAGTCCTCGAAGCCAGCCCCACAAAAGCTCCGGGCGCCAACCCGGTAAACGGTCCGCAAGCCGTCCCCGGGGATACCCTCGCGCCCAGCCATCCACTCACCTCCGATGACATGCTCGCCCTGCAAACCGATGTCTACTCCGAGCTGGACCTATTGATCGCCCAACGCCTCGCCTACTCCATCGACCACGCCACCGGCCCGCTCAAGAACGACCCCGCGCTGCACCAGGCTGCCGACCTGCTACGCAAGTGGAACGGCACTGTGGACGCCAACGCCGCCGCACCCGCCATCGTCAACGCCGCGCGCGCCGCCTTCTGGCCGATGCTGCTCATCCCCAAACTCGCCCCACAGCTCGCCGCGCAGCTCGCGCAGGGAGCAGACCTCTCCAAGCTCAATACCCCGCCTCCCGACGCAGCCCGCGTCGCCAACCTCTGGCAGCTCTACACCTGGGGCGAGAGAGACAGCGTCGAGGAGCAGCTCGTCATGCACACCCCCGCCCGCTGGCTCCCCGCCGCCTACCCCACATGGGACAACTTCCTCGCCGCCGTCGTGGCCCGCGGCCTGCGCGACTCCCACGCTCCCCACAACCTCGCCGCATGGCAGCAGGGACGCGCCTTCCCACTCGACATCGAACATCCCATCTTCTCCAGGTCCATCCTCCTCCAGCGCCTCATCGCGTTCCCCACCGGAACCGGCCCACGGCAGCAGAGCGGCGACCTCACCACGGTCAAGCAGGTCGGCCACGCCTTCGGCCCCTCCGAGCGGTTCACCGCCGACCTCGCCGATCCCGACCGAACCACCCTCAACCTCGTCCTCGGACAGTCCGGCAACCCGGCCAGCCCTTGGTTCATGGACCAGTTCCAGTCCTGGCTGCGCGGTGCCACCTACCCGCTGCCCTTCACC
>VFSW01000608.1_pt1 | contig 52765 bp, 73 predicted proteins | sample 5358111 | NCBI WGS metagenome assembly VFSW01 (sample SAMN11554181, study PRJNA540505) | mine drainage metagenome | isolation source: sediment from site ElyBrook_90M | place: USA: Ely Copper Mine, Vershire, VT | collected 2017 | reverse complement strand
CTGTAACCCCCCGCCCAGCCCCTTCCGGCGCGTCCTGGGCTGAAATAGGCGGGTTTGCTGGCGTTTCGCCCTTCCCGGCCAGCGTGAACAGCTCGTTTCCCCTCGGCATCGCTCCACCTTCCTTCCTAACCCCAGCCCGTGCAGCAGTTTCGACGATCGCTTCCGCAAGCTCCAGCCCCTTGTACCCCGTCACTGTCACGCCCCAGGCGAACCGCCGCCCCTGGGACGCGGGCCAGTCTGGTTCCTTCCCGTCCCTGACCGCCTCGCAGAACCGGCCCGCTTCCTCCGCGATCCACGCCCACGGCAGATTCGGGCTGTCCGGCTCGGGGAGAACGACGGCGACCGCCATGTACCCGCGACTCCCCAGCGAGACGAGGTGCGCGATGTCGGCCCCGGAGCACAGGAGCTGCACCTGCACCTGGACGGCGTTGGCCTCGGGAATCCTCCCCGCGACCACCTCCGCGTGAGCCGCCGCGTTGTGGAACTTGAACTCGGCCACGACGTCGCGGTCGTCGTCGATCCAGTCGAGGCTGGCGAGAATGAACGGCCAGCGGTCGTCGTAGGCCAGCATCGGCCCGCCGATCCCTCCGTACCTCCGCTCGTACTCCGCTCGGATCGCGGGTTCCAGTTCCTTCCCGCGCCGCATCGCCCAGTTCGTTTCCTTCTCCGGCGCGATTCCCGACTTCCGCGCCCAGAGCAACCTCTGCGCTTCCGCTCCGTTGAGTCCGATGGCGTCGGCCATTTCCGAAGCGCCGACCGCCACCGGGTAGGGGTTCCCGGCTGGCCCCGACTGTCTCAGGGCCAGCCATTTGTCAGTGCGCTGCTCGGTGTCGAGGAAGACGTTCACTTGCTACCGTCCTTGCCTTCTCCCTTCCCCTTCTTCGCCGCCGCCCCCGCGAGCATCTTCTTCGCCGTCGCGAAACGCGATGCCGGGAGATCGTCGATCGCACGCCCCGCGATGCCGAAGTACGCCTTGAACTTGTCGAGGTCGCTCCCGGTTTCCACGATCATCGCGTTAAGCTCGATCGCCTGTTCCTCGGTGATTCTTGCTTCCTCGACTTGCGTAGGAGTCACCTCCGATACAGGCGCTCCTTTCTCATCGTAGAACGGAGGTGCGTCCTTTCGCCGCCACTGATACTCGCCCTCCTGGCCACCCTTCCGCCGTACCTTGGTACGCCATACCTTGATGCAATACTCCGCCTGGAAAGCCTGGCAGAACCGGCGATTCCAACATTCCGCCGCGATTGACAAATCCTTGCAACAGCGCATCAGCGCGTTTGATTTGAGGCTTTCAAGCGCGGTCGCGTAGCTCTGCCGCTCGTTGTCCTCGTGGTAGTCTGCCTCACCGTACGCGGATGCCAGGAAGTGCCCACGCGCGTAAAGGCCCCATTCCTGTAGAAGTGTCTTGCCCTGCTGTATCGGTTTCCCGATAGGACGCATTGCCCAGCCTCCGGGGCCGAACACCTTCGACAGTCGGTTCCGGTAGCCCACTTGCGACAGGTAGACTTCGCCGGTTGGCAAGATGTCAAGATCGTTTGTATCCACCGGAGCTATGAGCACTTCGGCCTCTTGATCAGTGACCCTACGCTCGGCGAGGCCGCGATAGATGTCGGACGCGCTACCGGGCGCGCCGGGAACTAGAGTACCTGGCTGTTCCTCGCTTACTACGATGGCATCCGAAACGTCCGTTACCGTTAGCTGATGCTCGTGATCGTCTTGCATTCTCCACCTCCCTTTCTACCGTAATTCTATCATTCCGCCTCGGGCGACGCCATCCCCTGGAGCCACGCGCACGCAACCGCCGCGACTTGAACGAGTTCGTCCCGGAGGTCGCCGGGCTCCCGGTCAAGGACCGCCCGCGCCACCTCGCCTACCTCTTCCGCTAGGACAGCGACCTTGACCATCTCGGGGACGGCAGCCGAGGAACAGTCGCCCATCCCCCACGAATGCTCGGCGTTCCACTTCGCCGCCTGACGAGCGCGCTCGTCTTCGATGAGGTTGAAGACCTCGAAGAGGGTCATTCCTCACCCCCTTTCTCTTCGAACAGGCTCGGCTGGGTTTGGTGGTGCGCCGCTTCCGCGAGGTTCTTCGCGGCCGTCCGCGCGTAGAGCGGTTTCAGTTCCATGCCGACAAACCGCCGCCCGTGCTTGATCGCCACGTAGCCCTCAGACCCGATGCCGGCGAACGGTGACAGCACCAGCTCCCCAGGATTGCTCCATAGCCGCACGACGCGCTCAATCGTCCCGAGCTGCAACGGGCAGACGTGCCGGTCATCCTCGGCCGAACGCGCCTCGGCTTTGTTGAGCACGTCGGACTCTCGGATGCCGTACCACACCGGCCGCGCCCATTCGATCCATTCGTTGTTCGAGATGTCCGGGTGGATCGGCACGGCGTTGTCTCCTGGCTTGCGGAACACGAGGATGTAGTCGGCAAGGGCGGGACGTAGCCAGCTCGCGTCTTTCTTGAGCTGCACGAACAGCAGCCCCTTGGAGTGCGTGCGGATCGCCTGCGCCTGCGGGTCCTTGTCGATGGTCACCTTGCCGTGGTAGACCCATCCGGCCTTCTGGAATGCAGCGACGATCATGCCGGGGAGGTCCGTGAGCCCGATTACGCCGTTGGTGGCGAGCGTGGTCGTCGTTTCCGCACAGTGGACGCAGCAGTTGCGCCCCGGTTTCGTAACGCGGAGCAGTTCGTCGATCACGTACTTGAAGTGCTCGAAGAACTGCTCGTGCCCTTGGCAGTTTCCGAGGTCGCGCTCCGTCGCCGAGTAGGTATAGAGCGCCAGAAACGGCGGCGAGAATACCGAGAGGTCGATGCTGTCATCAACAACGCGCTTGAATTCTTCGATGCAGTCGCCTTGGTAGAGGTTCCACCCGTCGCCGCTGAATTCTCCGGCCTCGATTACTTCCGAGTGGTGTAGTTTCCCGAGTTCTTCCATTTCGTACTCCTTCGCTGCCGAGACGATTTCCGCCGACAACGTCTCCGCTTCCAGTTCCTTCCTCCGAACGTTGTCGACGATTTGCGTCTCGTGGTCCGTTACCACGACGTAGGCGTCAACCGGCTTCGTTTGCCCGTACCGCCAGAGGCGACGAATGCACTGGTAGTACGCCTCGTAACTGTCTGATAGTCCGAGGAAGATCGTTGTCGCGGCGTTCTGAAAGTTCATTCCATGACCTGCGATCTTCGGCTTGCTCACCAGAACGCGGAACTTCCCAGCCGCGAAGCCCATCAACCGTTCCGTCTTCACCTCCATGCTGTCGCTTCCAGCTACTTCGACTGCCCCCTCAATTGCCGCCGTAACGGCAGCCGCCTCATCGTTGAGGCCACACCACACGACAACCTGTCCGGATGCCTTAGACGCGATGGCTGCCGCCGCCCTGACGCGGTCGTCGATACTCTGGCGGCGGACGTCGGCGCGGTCTGTGATGCCCTTGAGATCGCCGGGGAAGAGTTCTCCGGGACGCCGCCACTCCGTTTCGACTATGACGTCGTGGATGCGTAACTCGGGAAGGGCAAACGCGCTCGCGTCGAATCCAATGTCGGCGGGGCTCTTGAGCGACATCGCCCATGACGCAAGCCAGCGGTAGAACGGCTTCGCCGCGTGGCCCCGGAGTCGCCAACCGTCCTCATCGTGAACGAAGAACGAGGCGAGCATTTCCTCCCGGCGCATGACGCCGAGAAACTGTGCGTGGTTGGCAAGCTCGGCGATGTCGTTCGGGCAGGGCGTCGCGGTGCAGCATAGCCGATACGGGATACCCGTGAAATTGTCGAGCAGCATCTTTCGCGTCTTGCCGTCCACGGACTTGAGGATGCTGCTCTCGTCGAGCACGATGCCGTCGAGCCCAGCGCCAATGAAGTGGTGCGCCATTTCGTAGTTCGTGACGTTGATGCCCATCGAGAGGTCACCAGCGGATCGCACCTCCCGAACCTGGAGCCCGAGCTTCGGCGCCTCCGTCCGCGACGTCTGTTGGCTCACGGCAAGCGGCGCCACAATAAGGACGGTTCCTCCAACGGCGCGCGCCCATTCAAGCTGCATGAAGCTCTTGCCGAGTCCGCAGTCAGCGAAGATGGCCGCCCGTCCATGCCGAAGCGCCCACCTCGTCACGGCAGCCTGGAATCCGTAGAGCTTGGGGTTAATTGACTCGGCCGAGACGTCGAACCCCGCGATTTCGGCGACGACTCGCTTCGATGCGAGAAAGTCCTCGTAACGCGCGCTCACCGCATCCTCCGTACCAGCAGTTCTCCCTCGTGCCGCATGACGATCCTCCGAACGTGCTGCTCCACCTTGCGGGCTTCTACCTCTTCGAGCTTCCGAAGCCGCGCCCGCTCCACCTTCGACTGGGTACTCCGCGTCATGGTGTCCTCCACCTGTGCCCTTCTCGTCTCGCTTCGGGGTTGACTACGGCCGCTTCCGTGCTACCCTTGAGGTCCACCTTCCTTTCTCGGCGCTCCCGCGCTCGGATCGGACGGAACGGGCCGGGACCGCAACCCGGCCCGCTCTGTCTCAGTCGTAGCTATCCTCAGCGCGCAAGCGTTCCAGCCTCACGGCTGCATCAGCGATGATCGGGTCGGAGTAAAACGTCTTCCGCCGCCATTCGCTCATCAGGAAGTCCGAGTGATCCGCGCTCATCATCGCCTCGGAGTCCGTCAGGGGCGCGAACCGTTCGCCAGAACTGCGCATGTCCTTCTTGCTCCGCTCCACCTTCGCCTTCCTCCCGACGCTCGGCTCACTCATGACGTGCCTCCTTCCGATGCTGCGCTCGGAGGTGAAGCACGAGCACGAGCAACATCCCCAGCGGGGCCACCGTCAACGCGACGAGCAAGCCGATCACCGGACCACCGGAGCCTTCCTCCACGCCTCGCTGTGAACGTTCAGGCAACGGCCATCGCACCACACCTTCACGTGTGGGTACAGACGACAGAGCAGCGCGACCGCGATCCGCTTGAGCATTCTGTCCTCCTATACAACCCGCTTTTCGATAGGACCGCCATCGGCCCCGGTGTGCTCTAGCTTCTTCGGCGGCCTACCGTATCCGTATGCCGCAATGAGTTCAATTGCCTTGAGGCTGAGTTGACCTTGACCCCTGGCGATACCGAACAACTTATCCCATCCCTCAGAGTCCATGAAGTTCTGACACCTCTCTCTGATTTCCGAGATGATCTTTGGCCGTCCACCAGGGTTCGCGGATTTGCCAGCTGCCCATTTCCCGTCCTCTTTACGGCGTACTGTGCTCATCTGTCCTCCCCCCTATCTCCTCTGCGTCCCGTTCGGATCGTCGGCAGCGGGCGCGACTTCCTTCCCCTCGGCGTCGATCTCCGGCTGCCCCGCCGCCTTGCGCAGCGCGTTGACCTTGGCGAGCGCCTTCGCGAGCGCCGCGTCGGCCGCGGCCTTCTTCTTCGCGTCGCGCTCGGCGATGCGTATGGCCTTCGCCTCGGCCCGCTTCTCCGCAGCGGCCGACTTCTCCATCTCGCGCGTGGTGTGCGCGTCGATGCGGACCTGGAGCGCGGCCACCGACTTCGCCAGCGCTTTCGCGTCGCGCTCGATCGCGTTGACGGTCCGGGCGTTGAGCGTTCCGTCGAGGGATGCGAGGAACGCCAGCCCCTTTGTTGCCTCGGTCGCGATGCCCTGCGCCACCGAGAGCATTCCGATCGCAACCGGTGCGGCCGTCTCCCGCTTCGCCTTTTCCATCGCTCCCTCTGCCTTCGCTACCTTTTTCTTCGCCATGCTGTCCTCCCTGGCCGTTTGATTTGCCCGAGCGTTCGGACTCGGACTCGGCTTTACTGCCCCCGACGGTGACCGTCCACGCGCCTTTCTGTAGGTGCATAGCACCGCCGGGGACAGCCGTCAGCGATGTTCAATGTTCCTGCGAATCACCGGATGTATGGGCTGCGCCGTCGCGGTCATGTGCCGACGAACGATCGGGTGCATCGGCTGGGTCGTAACGTTGATGTTCTGAGCGAGCGCGAACCACATGATGAGTGCGAGTAGCATCAGTCATCCCTCCATCTCGGCGAGGCGGCACAGCACCGTCCCCGTCTTCGCGTCGAGAAGTTCGGTGTAGAAGGGAAGCCCGAGTTCCCGGTTCTCGCGCTGGATCGTTGACCACACGCGGTTGATCTCCGCTTGGGTCTTCGGCTTCGCGATCCAGGCCCTCAGCCATTCGGTATCCCGTTCGATCATGACGTCAGTCCTCCCGTGTCTCGTGGTGCGGTTGGCTGCCCTTTTGGTGTCGCTGTTCATGCTGCAATTATAGAATTAACTTAGCGTTTGTAAACCCCCCGCTAACCGCTTGCAATTCTATAATTTAGCCGCAACGAGCGATGCCTAAGTGATTACGGCATCAGGCGACGGGGCACGAAAAGCCCCGCCGAGGGAGCGTCACCCGGCGGGGTCGGAGGAGTCCGGCGGGCACCGCCGCCGGTCGGGACTCGTCAGGAAGGATTGCTCGTCAGCCAGTAGTCGATCGCATCCGCGAGGTACTTCACGCCCATCGCGAGCGCGAGCAGTCCGCACACTTCCCACTGCTTCGCGCTGACCGCTGCCGCCTCTGCCGCGACGAACGTCTTGACGTAGGAGGCGTTCTTTGCGAGCCATGCCGTGAACGAGTAGCCCTTGAAGCTGAAGCGCGGGCTTGGAGTCGGAGGCACGTTCGCGTTCATCGCGGCACCGGCATCATCGACTTCATCAGCTCGGTGCGGCCCGCGTTCGTCTTCATCATCAGCAGCACCTGTTGGGCGCCCTGCGCCTTGACGGTCGCCTGCGCCGCCGTGACGAGCGACGCTCGCCCGGTCACCTGGCGGTAGAGCGCGTCGAAGGATTCGTAGAGGTTCTGGAGGCCCGCGAGCAGCACGCTCCACGCGCCGGTATGCCCAGCCTCGTACTCCGCGAGCGCGGCGTCGAGCGCCTTGATCGCGAGCGGCAGCGCGGCGTGGAAGGTCGCGTACGCAGCGATCAGGACTGGCGACGGGTAGCCGGCAACCAGCGTGCCGGCCGCGACGTCCACGAGCTGCGCGATGGCTTCGGCCTGCTGGACCTTGCAGGTCGCGTTGTCAACGTTCGGCGGGCAGGTGACGCAGGAGATCGGCAGCGCCACGATCAGCGCGGCCATAACTGCGGTGAGGATCGTCTTGTGCATCGTGCTCTCCCTTCGGTTCACAGTCTCGTTAGGTCGGACTGAAGCGTCGCGAGATCGAATCCCTCTGGCGATTTCCCGTCGCGCAGAACTTCGGTCGAGAGCATCGCCCACGCTTCATCGCAGTAGCGCGCGAGGAACGACGGCGCGATGAGCTGGAGCTTCCCCCACGTCACGCACACGAACATACCGCCACGGTACGCGACCAGGGGAACGTAGTGGCCTCCTTCCACCTTGGCCCCAGGCGTCACGGTCCACGGCTGCCCGCGATCGAACTGATCCATCGCCGTGTCGGGGAACTCGATCCCCACGCCGATCGCGCCGAACAGCCACATCGCGTTCAGCATCTGCTCTGCGTTCGCCGGTGCCACCGCGAGGTAGGCGGCGATCGTGTGCCGCGCCCCGGCCGCGTCGAGCAGCCCCGTCGAGCGGCGGTACTTCATCGCGTCGCGAACGAGCGTGCCTTGGTCGGTGGACGGATCACCAGGCACGTAGCCCGTCACTGCCGAGTAGTCGGACAGGACAGACTCTTCGGAGAACGGCGTCGGGTTGAATCCTTCCGTCGTCCAGACCATATGCTCGTGCGCGGCCCCGGCGAACACGCAATCGCCGACCTGGTCGTTGGCGAACATCGACCAGACGCCAATGTTGCGTTCGTGGCCGAATTCCTCCGGGCGAGTCGGCAGCGCGTGGCGAACGACGTACTGCATGAGCTTGAGGTCGCGCGGGTCGTGGGTCGCTGGCTTTTTCCCGAGCTTCATTGCGCCTCCCTGTCCTTGTTAAACGCCGCCTGGCCGAATTCCCTGACGGCATTGTAAATCACCTTCGCCACCGGCTCGGGAACGTCGAGCGACATCATCGCCTCCCACAGAATGAGATCGCACTCCCAGCGCGGGCGCGTCGTGCCGCGATATAGCCAGTCGTGCAGGACGCACGCGAGCCAGTACACCCCGAAGGGTGCGAGCCCGAGCGACCACGCCGCCTCAGGAATCGACGCTCCGTCCGTCGTTGCCCCTATCGGCACGGTGATGATCTCACCGCCGACGTTGTCGGGGCGCTGGAATTGGATCGGACGCAGCACAGACCCATTGCGCCCATCACGAGTCCTGATGTCGGCGAACAGCTCGAGGAACCCGCTCATGGTTTCCGGCCAGCGAGCATCCGTACAACGTCGAGCTGCGAGAGCGGAGCGGGGCCGATGCCGAGTCGCACCGCCGGCCGCGGATTCGGCAGCGGGTTGATGACCTTGCTCTGTGTCGGCGTCTGCCCCCAGTAGAGCGGCATCTGCGCGCCCGGCCACGCGACGCTGACCACGGACCAGCCGCCGTTGGCCCACGAGCCGGTGGGCGGCGTGCTGTTGCAGGTGAGCAACCATGGCACCTGTGCCGCGCCGCCCGCACCGTGCGCGAAGTGGCAATCGAACAGGCTGCCTCCCGGCTGCGCCTGCACCGTCGTGGCAACGGCCCACGTCTGCCCTTCGTCGCGCGAGCGCCAGATGCGCAGTTCGGTCGCGTTGTCGCCCGTGTACTCCGTGGCGATCAAGCTGCCGTCCTCGTCAATCGCGATGTCGCTGATTGACTCCGTGGGAGTCACGGCCGGCTGCATGCCCAGCGTGTCCATCCACACGCCGCCATGCTGCGGCCAGTAGTAGCGGACCAGCGCGTGCGGCATCGCGCCCCAGAGGGCCGAGACGTGCGCGGCGTACAGCATCCGCTGGCCGCCAAGGTGCAGCCAGCCGAGCGGCCAGATCCACGCCTCAGACTCGGCGATCGCGTCGCGCGTGATGTACGGCGCCGGGTCGTCGAGCGCCGTGCTCCCCGCCTGCCCAGCGACCGGCCGCGCTCGCAGCGTCGTGATCGTGCCGTAGCGAATCGCATCGCCGCGCGTCTGGCCCCACGGCGCCGGGCTGCGCGTCTCGATCCACGCGACGATGAGCGCGCCGTTGCCGTTCGCGGGGTCGTCGTCGACCTTGGGATACGCCCCTTCCCACGAATCCGGCGTCCATCCGGTGCAGCTCCACACCCGGAACGCCGGCGGCTGCCGGTTGTAGTCGAGGGAGAAGATGCACTCGCCTTGGTTCGGCCCCGAGGTCGGGTTCCCCGCATCCCCCCACAGGACACCCCGGAACAGTGTCAGACCTTGCGTGTACGTCCACGGGATCGGGAGCCCGAGCGTGACGGTCGTGATCGTCGGCGTGGGCATCGCTGGCGCGGTGGGCGTCGGTGTTGCCGTCGCGCTCGCCGTCGGCGTGGGTGTTGGCGTCGGCGTTGCGCCACCTGGCGGGCACGGCTCGCCGGGTGGGATGTAGACCCCCGCCATGCAGGGCGGCGCCGACGGGTAGCAGATCCCACCGCTGTAGCAGTTGCCCAGCGCCGGCGTCGGCGTCGGCGTCACCTCGCTCGCAGGCGTCGGCCCGGCGCACGCCGTCGCGATCCACGGATCAGCTCCGCACCCGTGCTCGCCGCCGAACAGTAGGCTCGGCGCGTAGGGCGCCCCACTCGCCGGCACGCAGCAGCCGGGCAGCGTTGCGGCGGCCGCAGGGCTGCACGAGATCAGCCATGCCACGACGGCGATGATCGCCCAGAGCGCCAGCGTAAGCACGATCACGCCCACGCAGCCCCAGTTCACGCCACGCGCTTTCTCCATCGTTCCTCCCTGGTCATGTTCTTCCGCTCAGCCCACCCTGCCGTCGCCTCGGCCGTCGCCCGCTCGAACTCCCCCGCCATCCGCGTCGCGCAGGGACCGAGCGGCCAGCCGCACAGCGCGACGGGCTCGCCCGCGCGGTGATAGCGGGCCTCGCAGCCGCAGCGGGGGCAGCGAGGGGTCATGCCCACATCGCCACAATCACGATCACCGCCGCCCATATCGCGACGGCGAGCACGAGATGCAGCGGGGGGATCAGCGGGGTAGAGGTGTCGCGCATCACACCCCCGCCGGGAACGCCGGGTAGGTGAGGTTTCGCATCTCACCCGCCCATCGCGTCGGGCGGCAGCGGGATCACCACCCCACTCGCAATGAGGTCGTCATACATCGTCTGGCTCAGGATCGAGCAGTCGGGCGGGACGACAGTGATGCTCCCCGCGTCCACGTCCCCGATCGCGTAGCAGGAGCCGCTGGCGTCGAGCAGGTATTGCTTCACGTACCACTCTCCTCGCGCGGTGGCGTCATATCGAGTACAGCGAGATCGCCAGTGATGATCGGGGCGGTTCGGGCGTAACAGACATCAGCCAGCCCGGCCGGCAAATCCGCCAACTCCCCAGTGGTCCCTCTCATGCCTTCTTCCCCTTCTCGCCGATGGCTGTGGGCGCGACCCACTTCCCGGCCCACTTGGTTGCGAGGTCGGCGGTCAGCAGCGACTCGCCAGCGGCGCATCCCTCGGAGTCGCTAGTTGTCTTCAGGTTCTTTTTGAGCGCCCCATCCTTGCCGAACTTGAGCCGGGCCTTTTGCGGTTTCGTGGTCTTGGTTGGCATATTCGCTCCTATGGTGTGTACGTAATTGACCAACGCTTAAATCCTTCACTAGTCGGATCTTGCGTCAAATCGTAAATTGTTTCCTTGCCCGAGGTCGGCGGGGTTGCGCTCTGATAGATCCCGCTCGGAGCTTGGTTGCTGCCGCCGATACCGAGCACCGGGGCCGCGGTCGTCCACGATGTGCGATAGGTGTAGAGATAGCCAACCACCTCATCCACGGCGGCGGTCAGCATGGAGGTGGCGGATATGTCGATCCAGCTGATACCCACCGCCAGCGGAGCACCTGCGCCGCCAGTGATCGTCGAGGAGGTGCTGCCGAGGTGCAGGACTGCCATCCCCGCCGGCATGCTCGCCAGCGTGCCAGTGATCGCCGAGGTGGTGCTGCCGAGGTGCAGGACTACCATCCCCGCCGGCATGCTCGCCAGCGTGCCAGTGATCGTCGAGGAGGTGCTGGAGAGGTCCATGTACTGCATCCCCGCCGGGATACTCGCGAGCGTGCCAGTAATTGTCGAGGAGGTGTTGTAGAGGGACAGGACTGCCATCCCCGCCGGCATGCTCGCCAGCGTGCCAGTGATTACCGTCGCCGCACTGCTGACAATCGCGATATTCGTGAGCGCAGAGCACGCCGAGAACACCGACAGCGGCATCACCGTCGGGTCGCCGGTAAAGTCCACGGTTGCAAGCTGACTCGGCGCAATCCCCTTGACCTGCACGGTGTACGTCCCTGCCGCCGCGTAGGTGTGGCTCATGCTCGTGCCGGTACTGCTCGTGCCATCGCCCCATATCCACGTCGGAGTCGGAGCGCCAGCTACTAGCGTAATGACGGGCGTGATCGTGAGGCCGGCCGTCGCGGGGACGCGGAAGGTGAACCACGGTTTGCCGCCACTCATCAGCAGCAGCAGCGAGCCATCCGACTGCGCCCACGCGGCAGCGGACCAGGCGGCGAGGATGATCAGCGCGAGGATGGAGAGGGTGCGGCGCATTAGTAGGTGTTCACCAGTACAGTGAACGTCCGCGCCGACGTCTGCGTTACCGGCACGCCAGCGCTCGTTGCGAGCGTGAAGGTGAACCACGGCCCGAATGCCACACCCTCGGCAGGCGCAACGTAGATTCCTTTCGTCGGACTGGCTCCCCCGGTGATGGTGTACCCGGAGACGTCCGATCCCGACCTATCCGAAAGCTGCGTGCATCCGGCCGCGCTGCACGCCGAGAAGATCAACTCCGCAGTCGTCGCATCGAGCGCCGCCGGCATCTGAACCCAAACGATCGTTCCGGCCTTGCTCTGCGTCGTCACTCCTGGGCCGGCCGTCGAGAGCGGTTCGCATCCTTTGTTCCCGCCGAGAGCGTAGACCACCGATGCCGACTGTCCCGAAGCGATCGTTACCGTGCAAGGCGTCGGCTTCTGTTGCGCCTGCACCGATGCCGACACGACGAGCATTACCGCTGCGAGCGCGCACGCGATCCTCTGTACCTTCATCTTCGCCTCCATGTTCCGCTGCATTACACACCCGTTCCTGGTGATCACACAAGCCCCCACTTCTGCGCGACGCTCAATACCTTGTCGCGGTAGTTCGGATCGGTTGACCAGCCCGGCTCCTCGACGTCTCCGCGCGAATCGCGGATGACGAGAAGCCCATCGAGGAAACCGAGAGCATCTCCGGCACGAGCCGCCGCCGCCGCGTCAGCGAACCACGACCGCCCACCGATCACCGAGCCGTAGTCTGCGAAGCACTCTTGCCAGTTCGCATAGCGCCGCCAGAACGCAGTGGCCGGGTACGGGTTGCCGTTCGCGTCCATCTCCGTCGTCGGGAGAGAGAGCACATCTCCCCGCCATGTCTTTCCCGCCTTCATTCCAAACAGGTTCGCGGCCTGTAACGCGAGCTGCGACGTCCCGTAGCGCGACTCGAGCGCGGCCTGCGCTGCCGCTATCGAAGCGATGATCGGAGCACCGCCAGCCTGCGCCCCGTCCGCTGCGCTGAGCGCGCGCGTGATGAAGTCCTTACGCACGGCATCCGTGAGTTCAATCATTGGACGCCCTTCAAACTATGCCTCGCCTGCTGCTCCAGCAGCCTCCTCATCCCCTGCTGAATGTCGATGAGCTGGCGTTCCTTCTCGGCCGAGTCCTTCCCGTACCACTGCATGAAGTCGGCCCACTGCTTTTGATACTCGGACCACTGGCGCTCGTCCTGCGTTAGCCGCTGCACGAACCGCTCGTGTTCCAGCCCGTTCGCCCTTATCATCTGCGCAAGACGTTCGTGCTCTATGGCCGCTTTTGCTTCGTGCGGAGCTGCGAGGTCTGCGACTGCCTGTGCGAACGACCGCTGAAGAAGAAGCGGGACGCCCTGCCAGAAGAACATCACTAGCGCCACGACCCCACCGCCGACCTTGAGGAACGTTACCCATCGCGGAACCGTTTTCGACATTACCACCCTCTCCCTTCCTGTCGCGTCCGCGAGTCGAGAGATCGTCACCGGAGCACGTCGGTTGCGCGGCGCCGTCATCGTTCCCATCATTGAACTCCGTTGAACTTGTGGCACGTTACGAGCGAAAAGGTGCGGGACGGAACTAGATTGAACTTCATCCCGTTAGACGGAAGCGCCGTCGGAGTCGGCGTCGGGGGAGTCCCCGTCGGAGTCGGGGTAACAGTTGGAGTAGCCGTCGGCGTAGGAGTTGGCCCGCTAGTTGGCGTCGGGGTAGGAGTCGCTGCGTACGCGACGAAATCCTGACCGACGATGTTCGCGGCCATGATCGTGACCGTCCTGCTCTGCGGATCGAAGATGTACCCCGAGGAACTGGCGTGAAACGTGTACACCTGGCCGTCGCTACGCCCCGTCCAGGTATAGGTTCCGTCAGTCGCGCTCGTCGCGATGGTCGTCTCGCTCGGATCGGAGACGATTGCGACACCCGAGAAGGGAGAACCTCCGAGCGTCACAGTTCCGGAGATCGAGTAAAGAATCGGAGTCGGAGTCGGAGTTGGCGTCGTCGTGACTGTTGGAGTTGCCGTCGGAGTCGCTGTCGGTCCGGGCGTTCCGGTAGGAGTAACGGTCGGCGTTGCGGTGACTGTTGGAGTTGGGGTGATCGTCGGCGTGGAAGTCGGGAGCGGAGTTGGCGTGGGCGCTGTAACGAATACCGCCGTCGTAGCGGTGGCGGTTGCTGGCATCGCGAAGCTGCACACGCCGCTACCACCGCACGGACCACCACTCCAGACGTTGAACGCATATCCAGTTGCCGCTGACGCAGTCAACGTTAGACCGGAACCCGCAGTGATGTAATACACGCACGGCTGAGATGCGTAGCCGCACGTCCCCACGTTTACAATCCCGCCAGCAACCACGCTCACGCTGCCCTGGCCGGTGATTCCAATGGTAAGCGACGGAGGCACCGTTGTCGGCGTAGCAGTCGGAGTCGGAGTGTTTATGGGCGTAGGTGTGGCGGTAACGGTCGGAGTGACCGTCGGAGTAGGCGTCGCGTTATATGCCCACCCATTAGCGGATAGGGACGTAACCATGTTGCAGTTAATTCCGCCAGCGTCGGAACACGGAACGACCACGTAGTTGTACGTCGTCCCTGGAATCACTCCGTAGTCGTTCCACGCCGTCGTTGGCGTTCCGATGCTTCCGAGCAGTGCATAGCTGGCGTACCAAAAGCAAATCCCGCCGCTGCATCGGTAGACCTTAGTTAGAGCCGAGCCGGATGGGTTGACCCAGGAGATGTTGACGAAGTTAGGATAGGTTCCCTGCGAGGCTGTCAGAGTCGTAATTGCTGGCGGTACCGAGATCGTCGGAGTCGGTGTTGCTGTCACGGTAGGAGTGGGAGTTATCGTAGGGGTCAACGTTGGCGTCGGAGTAACAGTTGGGGTAAACGTCGGGGTCGGAGTAGGTATGATCGCGAAATTTGCGGTCTCGGAAACGTTCGTCGTGCCCATAACCCAAATGCACGGGTTATTCGATAGATTCGTGCATTTCGGGCCAGTCCAATATTGCCACGTATAGCCGCCAGATGGCGTCGCTTGAAGCGCGATGTCATCTCCGGTCTGGACGTTATACACGCACCCGGTCGGTGACGTGCATATCGATTGCGGACTGCCGTTGATCGTCGGCGTGACGCTTCCACTTCCAGTCGCGTTGATGCTCACAGTAACGGTGAGAGTGAATGCCGTAGAAGCCAGCAGCAGCGCAGCGACGGTTAGGATTAAGCGCCGCATTAGTAACTCGGATACCATTTCGTGCCGTCGAATGTCATCGTCAGCACTTTGTTTATGACGGCCGTGCTCGCCAGGGCGATGTTTCCAGCCGTCGTCGTGGTGAATGCTGCGTCCGGTATCAATCGAAGCTCTCCCGTGAATCCAGTCCACGGCAGGTTGATCGTCGCGATAGCCGTTGTCCCCGTGACGTGGAAGATTTGCGCGGTGGGTGTGATCGTGGTCGCTGACGCCACGTTAGCCCCAACGCTCTGAGCGAGGAATCCCGTCGTATTGACTGTCGGAGGGCTCGTTGAATCACCGGCGATCCCAGTATCGTTGAAGCCCGGACGCGCGCCTATCTTTACGGGAATGATTGGGGAAGTGTTTAGCTTGCCAATGCTCGATGGAGTCCCTCCGCTTGCAGTTCGATACACGTCGTAGTAGTACGCGTTTGGGACCGCCGCGCACGTCGTCACGATGTAGTTGCTCGTGTTCAGCGTTGCATTCCCGGTCGCTATGGTCCCGCTCGCGGCGAGCCCTGTAGACCCGTCCGCGAGGTGAGCGACCCAAGCGTACGTGTAGCTGGTCGAACCGGCGGTGCCTACCGTTGAAGCGTAGACCGGGGTAGGAGTTACAAGCTGCGTCACGGACAGGTTGCTGACGCTTGCAGAACTCAGTGCGAGCGTTCCGAACGTCCATGTCCCGAACGCGATTCCGTCATCCGTGATGCCGCCGATTCCCGCTACGCTAGGAGGCGGCTCGCCGTCATCGGTATAGAATGGAAGGAATTGAATGCTCTGATTGCGAACCGGAGACCACGCGGGCGACGTTGATAGCACCGTGATTCGTCCCGGACACGCGTAAAACGTGATGTCCATGGGGAACCCGGCCGAATCGGAAGGAGCGGACACCGCTATCCCGTTACTTCCCGCTGCGTTGAAGTAGCAGTTAGAAAATACGATGCTGTCGCAGAAGCGCAACACGAGAGCGTATCCGGTCCCACCGAGGTACGCTTGAAATGAGCAATTCTCGAATTGGTAGCCTGAAGTCCCAAGGGAAACAGCAGCCGTTGCCGTTCCGAGTACGAGCCCGTTCGCAGATGTTGCCCACGGGTGATCGCACGAGACGTTGAGGAACAGCGAATTCTGCGCGACGGAGCCGGTGTAGTTGTCCACTAGATACGCCTGTACGCCCCAGCGACGTCCGGAGAGATTATGGAACTCGCTGGACTGCGCCGCAGTGATGCGAAGCAACGTGTCTGCTCCGGGAGACGCCCCGCCGTCGAGGTAGATGTTCTCGATCAACACGGAGCCGATCGGACCCTTGACCCAGATCATCGGAGAACCTGTACTGCCGTACCACGTAATCGTCGTTGCAGAACCACCGGCTCCGTTCCACCATCCGCCCGCGCCTGTGCCAGCTCCGACGAATTGAATGTTCTGCGTCGTGGAGTTGGCCGCTCCACTCGTGCCATTCCCGATGGTCAGCGTGCTGGAAATCTTGTATGCCCCGGATGGGAGGTAGACCCGTCCGCCACTTGCGGGCATTGCGTTGACTGCCGCCTGTATCGCGCTTGTCGAGTCCGCGCTCCCTGTCGGGTCCGCACCGTAGGCGACGACGTTATAGACCTGGCCGCCCTTGTCGGTGACGGCCGACGTGATCGCAGTCGTCGTTAGGCGTCCCGTTGAGGGGTTGAATGTCAGCTGGGTCGAGGACGTCTTTTGCGCATTATTCCCCGTCGTTGCCGTGACCCAAGTCGGGTACATCGTCGCATTCGTCGTGGTGTCATCTGTGATCGCGGTCGTAGTGGCGCTCGGCGCGTTACCCGGAGCGGCGCTTGCCCATGAGGAACCGTTCGACGTAAGGACGTTCCCAGACGTTCCAGCTGCGCCGATGCCCGTTCCACCCTCAGACACCGGCAAGTAGATCGGGGCCTTTTCGCCGAAGTCCGGGCTCGGCTCGAAGTCGAACGTCGTGACGCTGACGGCGTGGCCGATCGCGCGCACCTGGCTTCCAACCGTCGAGATCGGGGTCGAGGTCATCCCACCCGCAACGACGTCCGATAGGTAGTACAGCCCTGGAGACGTCGTGAGCGACCACGCTCCGCGCTGCATCGTTCCTCGATCGAGCAGCGTGCAGGATGCACCCGCGCTCGCCCCCGACACGACCATCGCGAGTTTGACCGGACCACTCGTTCCCGACGTCGCGGCATTCGCCCTCCACCAGCGCCCGTCCGTTCCTTTGAGGTAGACAACCTGCCCGACGGAGATCGTCTCGCCAGCAGTCCCGGTTTCGATGCGGCCGTTCGCGACTCCGTCCCCAGGCGAGAGGTTGACCGTCTGCGACTGCGTGAGGTTACCGGACGCGTCGAGCATGGCCGTCTTCGCAGGGTCTACGTATACCGTCCCACTCGTAACCCCGAGCCCACTCCCGACGCGTAGATGCCCAGCGTTGACCGTGTCGCCGTAGCCGTAAGTCCCGGCATTGACCGCGTGGGAGATCGGCGCCGAGCTGGTATCTGCGGGCGTCAGCGCACGCACGGTGATAACGCCCCCGGTCGTGTCCTGAACGAGAGCTTGGCCGTAGCCTCCCGTCGCTGTAAGGTTCGCGCCCGTCCCACCGTTCGCTAGGGCTACCGGAGACGACAAGGACACCGTCACGGGACCGCTGGTACCCCCTCCTGTCAGCCCGGTACCAGCGGTTACGGATGTGATCGTTCCTATTCCCGCCGAGGCCGGCTGCCACGTAGCAAGTCCGCCCCCTGCATCCGTCAGAACGTAGCCAGTATGCGGGCTATTCGTTACCTTGAGCGCAGCCGTGGTCGTGATGCCGGTCGTGTTCAGTACGGCCGGAGTCGTCCCGTCACCAGCCAAACCGTTGTCCGTGACGGACAGGGTCGAGTACGCCGGAACGGTCGCGATCAGTCCAGTCGTTGAAGGGTTCCCTCCGCCCGTCGAGCAGTAGGTGCGGTAGACGATGTAGTCATACGCTCCAGGTACCGAGGACCAGGTAATCACATTCGCGCAGTTCGCCGTTGTCAGGTCTAGACATCCCGTGTTCGTCGTTCCCGTTGCGCTCGATGTAGTCTCTGATCCGTCCGCGAGCCGCGCGACAACCGCATACACCCAAGTGTAGATCGAGGTCGTCTGTGGCGTCACGCTAGGATTCGACGGATTAGCAAGTCCGGGGACCGTCATGCTGCCGGCATTGAGCGCACCGAAGCTACCGGCTGTTCCGCCGTTGACGGTCAGGACACCGATAGCCGAGCGGTTGAGTCCGACGTCGGGCGCTCCACCGAAAGTCAGCACGTTGCCAGACGTCAGGTTGATCCCGGCAGGAGGAACGATCGGGGACGGAAGTTGCCCGTTCGTGAGAGTTCCGCCGATGTCGGAGAACAGCGACCCGGTCTTGTTTACGTTGGCCCACGGAACCGACAGAGCTGGGTCGAGGTCCGCCGTAGCGACTAGCGCGGCCGTCGAGTCTTGCACGCCGCTCGTAATGTGTTGGAAGCCAGTTCCAGTCGGCGGCGTGTAGCTTCCCGGAGGCACTTGCCACGTTCCATCGTCGCGCAGAAACGTCGTCCCGCCTCCGGGGTACTTCTGCATCAACCCGTGCGCGCTGGTCGTCGCATTGAGGTTCGTGTTGTCGGTCGTCGCGCCGAACGTGTCGATGGGCGTCGCCGTCGTCGCGGCCCCGACGTTCGCTGCGGTCGGGAATCCCCAACTCGCGTCGTCGCGTAGGAACTTGCCCGCAGGTGTTCCGGTAGCAGGGACCGCGCCCTGTGCGGAGGCACTCATCGAGGGTAGGTCGGAACCGGCGATCGTCCCAGTCGTCAGAGCACCCCCGGACCCCGGAGCCCTGACGAATCCAGCGGACGCAGACGAGAGGTCCGCCCCCGTGCCGCCGCGAGCAAGTGCCAGCGTCCCGCTCGTCAGCGACGAAGCGCTGACCGTCGCGAGGTCCGCGAGGCTCGAGCCGGTCTTGTCGATCTTCGTCCACGCGATCGCCGCCCCAGAAGCGACGGAAGCGTCCGTCACGCTGCCGGCCGTCGGCGTGCGAGAGTCCGAAAGCCTCGCGTCGTTTCCCTGAGCTGCGGTCCCTGCCGTCGTGCCGTAGCTCACGGCGAGCGTCCGGTCGGTCGACAGGTCGCCGCCACCGGTCAGCCCGGTCCCGGCGATCACCTGGCGCGTCGGGTCAACCGCGTTGACGTCCGAGGCGACGGCGCCCGCCTTGCTGACCTTGCTCCACCCGATCGCCGCGCTGCCCGAGACGTCCGCGTTCGACACGAGCGCAGCTGCCGAGTCCTCGACTCCGCTCGTGACGTGGCGGAAACCCGTCCCGGTCGGTACCGTCCCGCCGGTCGTGACGGTTACCCAATTCCCGCTGTCCTCAAGGAACTTCCCGCTCGGAGTTCCGGTCGCTGGAACTGCTCCGGGGAGGCCGGCGCTCATCGCCGGCAGGTCGCTGCCGAGAATCGGCCCCGTCGTCAGCGATGCGCCGAGTCCGGGTGCCCTCACGAACCCAGCAGACGCCGAGGACAGGTTCGCCCCCGTACCGCCGTTGAGCAGCGAGACAGGCGCGTCGAGGTTGAGCGTCACTCCTCCCGACGTTCCGCCGCCCGTCAACCCAGTACCTGCCGTGACTCCGGTGATTGTCCCGCTCCCGGCCGGCGTTCCCCACGCGCCGCTGTCTTCGAGGAACTTTCCGCTCGGAGTTCCCGTAGCCGGCACCGCACCCTGCGCGCTCGTGCTCATCGCCGGAAGGTCGGCCCCGGTGATCGAACGGACGGTGACGTTCCCGCCGGCCGAGGCTTGAGTGAGGAAGCCTGGACCGGTTGCCGCCAGGCTCACGCCGGTCCCGCCATTGGCAACGGCGACGACGCCGGTCACGTTCGCGGCCGTCCCGCTCGCGTTGCCCGTCAACGCCCCGACGAACGACGGCGCCGTGACGGTTCCCGTGAACGTCGCACCAGCGAGCGGCGCGAGTAGCCCGAGGTCGGTCGACAGCCCCGTCACCTGCGATTCCGCTAGCTGTACCGGATCGCTGCCGCCGGCCGCATGCGTCGCAGCGTGCGCCGCAGGAGTCCGCGTGTCGCTGAGCCGCGTGTCGTTCCCGAGCACGACCTGAATCGCGCTGGCGTTGCCGGTCGGGGGAACGTCGAGGTGGCTCGCCGTCCCGAGGTTGTGGACCCCGGTGGTCAGCGCTGCGTGCGCAGCGACCGCCGCGTCCGCGTAGCCCTCTGCGGTCGACAGCGCGGAGTTCGCCTTGGCCTGCGCCCCGGCCGGCGTCTCTGCCCCGAGGTCGGTCGTCGTCATGGCGCGGGCGGAAGCGGCCGTCACCCGGCCCGCCACGTCCACGGTGATGCTCGGGACGTTCGCCCCAGTCGCCCCGTATGCCCCAGGAACGGCCCCAGAGGCTGCTAGGCGGGCCGCATCGAGCGTCCCCGTAGTAATCGTCCCGGCGTCTCCTACGAACGATCCTGTGGCCCCCTGCGGCCCTTGCGGTCCGGTTGCTCCGTCGGCCCCTGCCGGCCCGGTCGGCCCCGTAGCTCCCGTAGGTCCGGCCGGCCCGGTCGGCCCCGTCGGTCCTGGGACGGTCGAATCAGCTCCGGCCGGACCGGTTGGTCCAGTCGCCCCAGCAGGTCCGGTCGCCCCTGGAGACCCGGTCGGCCCCGGAGGTCCGGGGACACCCAACGTTCCGAGTAGATAGCCGGGAGGAACGCTCGCCGCGTTTTGCGAGGCGTAGATCGTCTGCATCGAGATCGCGTCGACCGAGAGCACCGACCACCAGGACGGCGAGACGTCCGGCTGGTGATTGAGGTTGGTCACCTGGAGACTCGTGTAGGTCACGCTGTCGTACAGCACGATTGCGTTCGCCGTGTAACTCGTTGTCGCTGACCACGCGGGTTCCTCTGGTACCGGGGCGGTGAAGTGCCAAACCTTCGTCATGACGCCGTGCGCGTCCGCCTTGTAGGTATCCCACGCATAGTTCGCGGGCGCGACGATGATGCAGCCGCCGGAGCACGTCAGCTGGCCGTTCACGATCGGGTACGTTGCAGTGACCGGGACGAGTACCTGGCCCGGAGCCGCCGGCATGATGCCATAGGGAGTGACGACGACCTGGCCGGCCGCGATCGGGTTATTGTTCGGGTCCACGACGCCGCCGGTCAATACGCGCGCCGTCATCGCGAGAGCGTTCCCCGCGATCAACGCCGCGATCATTCCGAGTGCCATTCGTCTCATGTTCATCCCCCTAGTTCGGCTGGCTGCTTCCGAGCGAGAACGCCACAGGAGGCGTTACCAGCTCGTTCAATTCCCACCACGTGCTGCCTCCGGATGATACCCCGCCAGCCAGTACCGCCGAGTATTCGACGACGTATGGAGGCGGTCCGTACCCAGTTGCGACCGACAGAATGCCCTCAATCCAATGCTCGAACACGCCGTTTCCGTCGTTGATCAGCTTCGTCATGGCAATCCCAGGTAGAGACCCGGTCAGCGCTGCCATGGCGTAGGGTTGATCCGGACGCCCCGCGCTTGCCGGCCATATGCGAACGGCAAACCCGAGCAGCGGACCTACAGGGAACGGCCAGTAAAGGTATACCTTCCTTCGCCATGTGATCAGCGGTTCCGAAGTCACGACCACTGATGTGATCTGTGGAGGTGCCGGCGGCGGGCTCGTGCTTCCGCTCCCGTAGTCAGTTGGACCAGTCGTCGCAAGGTAATCAGGCGGCGTGAAAGACCACGTCTGTACGCTGACCAGAGTGAACTCTACGAAGTCGGACGGGAACCGAATCGGGTCGGTGATTGAGATGATGAACCATGAATCGGTTCCGTTGAGCGTTACGCGAGAGAGTAGGCTCGCGCTCGGCGCGTACTCTGCCCGCACCTTGATTTTGCACGTAGCCCGCCTCGCGCCGAAGTATGACCATAGTCTGTCGCGGATCTGCGCGACCCAGTCGTACGACGTGATGAAGTTGGAACTCACAGAGAGAGCGCTGCCTCCGTAACGAAGCGACCCGACAGCGGCGACCACGTTATTCGCTCCGGATACAGTTACCTGCGGGTACCACTGCTCCCATTGTCTCCCATCCTCCCGCGTCGCGATGAGCGGAAGACCAGAAGGATCGTTCCCTGAAAGATCAAGCGTTGCCCCAGGCGGTAGATCGTGCGTCGGATCGACGCCAACGTCTCTGCGCTGGAAGTAGAACGTTACGAGAGGAGCGCTCGGGCCACCGGCGAACCCGCAAGATAGTGTGCAGTTGGAGATTACGGCTAGCTCTGTCAACGCGTCTGCCACCGACTTCCCGGCGAAGTCAGCGTATGGTACCTTGTTGTCGATCGAAAAATCCTGCGCATTGATCGCGAACGCTGCGCCCCCGGAATAGAGAGACTGGAACAGCAACGTCACCAATTCGCGGACAGTCTTGTTGCGGTAGTATGGCGTGGTCACGACTACGGCATCGTACGGGATGATGACATCGTACTTGACCGATTCACTCGTCCATGCCTCGTTGGCCGTAATGCCTCCAGGCATCCCAATGGGCGCAGGGCCAGTAGCGGCAATAATGTAGGTGTTTACCTGTGGGTCTGGCATGAGCCCGAATCCGGATTTCGGGTCGCTCACGATGGGAGCGCCAGTCGTCGTGAAGGTAAGCTGATCGCCGCCCATCAATCCTACCGAGCGTAGATCAGGAAGCGATTCCAACAGGTTCGGATAGGCCGCCTTCCTCACCGCATAGTCCGATCGGGACGGAGCTATAGTCGGCGGCGCCTGCCCGCTCGGGACCGTAACGTAGATCGTATTCCCGGTATTGGAAATGATCGGGTAGACGAGCCCGGCATCATCGAAGAGAAACATACCCTGGAATGCGTTCGTTGGAAACGATGGAGCGATCGGTCCGGCCGATGCATCGCGGACGTAACGCCCGGTTCCATCTACTCCGGTCGTAACCGGGCCGGTCTTCATCGGATCAGCCGGGGCCACGCGAGTCCGCACCGCGATCGGAACGATTCGATATGAACCAGCCGTCGGCGTCGCTGGCGCTTGGCTCGTATAGTACGGAGCCGCGTATCCGGTTCCGAACGAGATTCCGTTGCGAGTGTCTCCGGTTCCCATACCGTACAGTCCGGTGATCTGATACACGTTCCCGGAAGAGTCTATGAGTACGGCGTTCAGAACCTGGCTCAATAGCCAGGCCTTCGAGTAGTCACGCAGATATCCAGCCCCGACTTCGCTCGAAACTCCAGCATCGAAAAAATACGGGATGGCACGGCGCACCAACTCGGCACTCCACTGCGTCAGACGGCTGATAGGGTTGAGACATGTGAACGCGACCTTCTTCGCCTTGCGATCGAAGCTGATCGTCTTGTAGTCCACGTCGCCCTGCCACACTAGGACGCCGTTGCGGTAGACGTCGAGCCAGTGACAGACCGGGTAGCGGTTGAACGGAGACAGCTTGGAGTCACCGAACGCAGTATCCCACCAGCCGTCGTCGTTCATTGCCTTGACCGCGAAGTCTCCGCAGGTGAACTCGCTGAGATTCTGCTCCACCTGCTGCGTGATGGCCGGAAGGGAGTCAAGGATGATGTCGTGAGACGTGCCGGCGCTGACGTCTTCGGCAAGTACCGTCGGCGGGTCTGCCAGCTGCACGACGTAGTGAAAGATCAACTGCAGGCTCATGTCGCGGTCCCCCACGACGCGGGCGCGAGGTCAGGAACGGAAGAGATCAGCTTGCGCCCCTCGAATGCGAGTTCGAGCGCGACGGCCACCGTCTTGCCCTCGACCGACTTGTAGTTGATCGCGTTGCTCTCAAGGTTGCACGAGCGCCAGGTGGTGCCTCCGTCGAGCGAAACCTCCAGGTAGTTCCCGACTGTCGTCACGAACGACAGGACGGCACGCAGCGTCGTTCCGGTCGCGAGGCCGACGATCTCGGGGGAGCGCTGCTCCCACGAGACGGAAAGGTGCGGGCGGAACCCTACGACGAGAGGAGCATGCGAGTAGTCCACCAGCTCGCGATCCTGCTGAACCTTCTCGTAGGTCGGCGGTCCGATCCGCGTCGGGATTGCCATGACGTTCCCGACCATGCCGTTCGTCAGCACTCCCGCGAAGTAAGTACCGAGTACCGTACCGACGCCGTTCTTCGCGCGGATCGCCAGCGAGTAGGACCACTGCGTGATCATCCGCCCCTCACAGTCCCGATCTTGACAGGCTGTCTACTCGCGATTTGACGGTCGTACGCCCGCGATCCGGGCCGCAGCTTCTTCTGGAGCTGCATCATCGTCGTGACCGCATCGTTTCCGGTGATCGCGGAGACGTTGTACGTGTCGCCTCCCTGAACGTTCGTGCTGTTCTGGACGCTGCTGTTCTGGATCGTCGGGACGGGAGTGGAAATCGAGGTTCCGCCGTAGACGGCAGCCGACCCGCCGCCGGCAGACACGCCGCCGCTGCTGCCCGGCCCCGTGCTCTCGATCGCCTTGACCCTCGCGACTCCCTGCGCGATCGCGAGCGCCATCATCGCCAGACCCATCGGGAAGAAGGGCTGCGTCTCCGCGGCGTTGCCGGCCGAGACGAGCGTGCTGATCGTCGCGTCGGCGATGGCGACAGCCTTGTTACCCTGGAACGCTGTCACCGCCGCCTGGCTCATGGTCTGTAGCGCATCAACTGCCGTCTGAGACTTCGCTGCAGCGACGTTCGCGTCGATCTGCTTCTCTGCCGCCGCTAGCTTCTGCTCGATCGCCTGCTTCTCGTCGGCAGTCAGCTTCTGATTGAGCAGTTCCTTCTTTAGCCTCGCCATGTACTCGGTGATGCGCTCGTTGTCCATCTTCGCGAGGTTGACGTTCAGCTCCTTCTCTACCTGCTCCTTGAGATGGGCGGCATCCTGCGCTTCCTTCCTTATAGCAGCGAGACGGCGAGCGCGCGAGTTCTCCTCCATCGTAAGCTGAACTTGATCGATACGCTTCTGATCCTGTGCTGCTACGTCGGCATTCTCGTTTGCTCTAATCTGTGCCTCCTCCGCCTTCCGCTGCGCCTCATCGTCCTCCTTCTTCTGCTCAGCAACGGCTTGATCAACGTCGTGCTGCAACTTGGTCATGCTCTCTTTGGTTGCCTTTCCGAGTGCATCAAGAGCCTCTGGAGAAGTGAGGGACTTATCTCCCATCGTTGTGAGCTTGGCCATCTCCTCCCCGAGAGGAATCCCGAACTTCTCTTTCCATTTCTTGATTGCATCGGCGTACCACTTGTCGGCGTCGTCCGTTGCACCGATCATCTTCTTGAAGTCGTACTCCAGCTCGATAGTCGCCTCTTCTTGTTTCTTTTCGTAGTCCGCTGCAAATCGAGCCATCGGCGCCCAAATAGAAGCGACCAGGCCACCCATATCCTTCCAGCGTTCCTTGATGATCGTTGAGAATCCAGCCGCAGCTGCCGTTGTGTCTTTCAATTGCTCCGCGGCCCCGCGCGCCCTGGCATCGATCTCTGCGAGCGCTCCAGCGCACGTCGTAGCCTCGATTCCAAGTTGTCTGTGAGCCATGAGCACGCCGCGTTTGTTGTCCATCATCAGCATTTGAATGATGTTCAGCGTCTCAGCGTAGTTATTCCCAGTTTTCACCGACGCATCGGCTGCGAGACTTGCCGCCGAGAGTGCCTGTTTGTAATCTCCAGTGACGAACGTCATTCGTTGTGCACCCTGAATGACCTCGTTCTCGTTGAGACCAACTCCCGCAAGCCGACGCGCGAGAGCTTCCGTCTGCTCTGCCGCCTCCTTACCATCTTGACCGAACTGCTTCACGATGTTTGAGAGTTGCCCGAGGGCGCGCTCCTGAAGCATGAATTCCTGCGTACCCTCTTTGAACGATTCCCATGCTGCACGAAGACCGGCATATCCGGCAACGAGTCCAGCCACCTTCTTCGCTAGATCGGTTAGCGCGTCTCCGTGTTCTTTCGCTGCGCCAATTGCCTCATCGTGAGCTGCCTTCTCTGCTTCTCCAGCCGCTTGGCTGGCACTCGCGTTTGAGGCTAGCTGCTGATTGATCTTCTGCAATTCCGCGACGACGTCCGCCAGCTTCGCGTCGTCGCTCGTGGTAGAGACTTGCAGCCCTACTTCGAAGTTCGTGTCGCTCATCAGTTCACCACGAATCCGCACGCCAGGTTCTGCGCTTCGAGTTCCGTCGCCTTCTCGATGCCCATGCCGCCGCCGTCCCCGTTTCCGGTCGCGTCGAGGATTGCCACTGCACGCTGGAACGGCATCGCGATCACCTCCTGCTCGTTCCTCGCCCCGTGGAGCGCGGCGACGACGGCCACGATGAAGGTCACGGCGTCCGCCTTCTCGTCTACCGTCTCCTCCGTCGGGACGAGCAGCTTCATCAGGTACGGCACGTCGTTCGCCGCCTTGACCGCGTTGATGATGACCTGGAACTGTTCTCGATCGAGCCTCGCGAGGTGGCGCCGCTTGATCGTCCCGTCCACCGCGAAGCGCACGAACGGGCGCAGCACGCCGAACGGGTTGACCTGCGCCGCCTCTACCGTCGTCATGCCGGCCGGCACCTTCAACCGCGCGAGCGCTTCCTGAATAGCGAACACGTCCCCAACGGTGAAGGGACGCACGACGTAGCGCCCGCCCCCGATCCGCAGGCGGCCGAGACGCCAGCCGCCGATGCGGACCGAGAACTTGCGCTGCACGAAGTGGCGCTCGTACACGACGCCTCTAGGTGACGGAGAACACGAGCTTGCCGACGTTGCCTACCGTCGTGGTGGCGGTGACGGTCGAGTCGTAGATGCCGTGCAGCGTGACCGGGTTCGTGCCCTCCTTGTCGCGCGACAGGTCGAGCGCCCGCTTCCCCTCGATCAGAACGCGCCACAGCGTCAGCGTCCACTTCGTGTAGGTGTCGGCGCCGATCTTGATCGACAACCCCGCCACGGTCAGGACCACCTGCCAGAAGTTGACGGCCGCGAGCTGCCCGATCGGGTACGTCGCGGAGATGCCCGCCGACACCGCGACGGACGCATCCACGTCGCCGCTCGCTCGAGAGAAGTTCTTCAGGTCGGCCTCGACCAGCGTCAGCGCCACGTCGAGCGACTGTTCCGTGTTGAAGGCGTCGATCGCCCAAAGGCAGTTGTCCACCTGCGTCAGGTGAACTTTGTTCCCGCCGCCGATCTTGATGGCACGCAAGCCACCGAGGTCGACGAGCGACCCCGAGCCGCCGGCCGCGACCCACGACCCCACTTGCACCTGCGCGAGCGCACCCCGCAGGATGCCCAAGCTGTTCAACGTCGGACCCGCCATTTCCCTACTCCTTCCCCGGCTCGGTGGCCGGAACGTCTTCGATCTTGTCCTCGACCGGCGGAACGTCCGCAACGGCCGGCTCATCCTCGTTCGTGGTCAGCACTCCCCGCGCCACGAGTCCTTCGATGTTGCGCTTCGTCTCCGGGGACGCACTGGAGAACTCCGCTCCGGTGATCTCGTCGTGCCGGTGAAACGACTTGCTGCCCGTCGCGAGGTCTACGATCCAGGTGTAGTCCGCCCCCGCCGCCGGGCCGTTGAACACATACCTCATGGCTGCGCCATCCTTTCGTACCGGACGGAGATCGAGAACTGCACCTGCCCGTAGTCCGGCCCCGCCCACGTCATGCTTGCTTCGCCGTTCGGGATGATCGTGACGCCCACGTTCCCGAGCACGGTCGTTGTCCAGAGTTGATCGAGCACGTCCACGACCCGGTTGACCAGGATCTCCGGGATTGCAGGGTCGTCGGCCGACACGGCCCGCACGATCGCCTGCACCGTGAAGTCGTGCAGCACGGTGTTCGGCACGTTCTCGCTGAGGTCCACGAAGCGGCGCCGCGTCGCCCAAATCTGCGCGGCAGGCGTCTGCTCCGGGTTGAGCGTCGTCAGGTCGGTCCGCGCCCCGCGAGTGACGACGCGCCCGTCTCCGAACGCCGCCGTGAACCACGACGCGATCGTCGCCTGGAGAGCGGCCGCGACGAGTTCCGAGGCTGGAGTGCTCATTCAGGTATGCCCCTTCCCTCAACCGCTTTCGCGATGATGTCGCTGACGCGGTTCGGCAGGTTGTCGAGCGCCGTCTTGACCGCCTCCGAGAACCACGGGCGCGACGGCATGAAGACTGACTGCTTGAGGAAGTACCACGGCACGAACGCGCTGCCCTTCTTCGAGAAGTCGAACGTGCCGACCTTGAAGATGATCGGGTTGCCCTGCGCCGACTTCGCGATGAAGAAGCCCGGCACGCCCCTGATCGACATGCCCGCGTAGGGATCGTTCTTCGACGCTGGCCCGCCTGGGATCGGGATGCGCAGGAACTTCCCGTTCTTCGCCTTGATCGTTCCGCCCGTCTCGTGCAACCGCATGATGCGCGATTGCAGCTCGCCAGCCGGCAGCCCGATCGCCCATCCCTTGCTGGTACGCATCGGTCGCAGCTTGGCCGACGCGAAGCGCATCGCCGTTCCGGTCCTGCGGTGGAGCACGTCGTTGTTGAGGTTCCGCAGCGCGTTCGTCTGAACGTCGATGCACAGCGCCTTCGCCGCAGCGTTCAACGCCTTCGGCACGTCCATCCGCATCTGCTGAAAGCGGGCGATCGCTTCCGTGACCGTCAGCCGAGTCGTCGCCATCACCAACCCCGCCAGCGAGCGATCGTCTGCTCGATCGTCTTGTAGTCGTCCGGGTTGCGGGCGATGCTCTGAATGTCCATGTCGCCCAAGCGCAGAGCGCCCTCGCCGATCCTTACGTTCTCCAGCATCATCAACTGCGTGACCATCGCCGTCGCCTGCTGCACGTCCTCGGGGAAGTTCGAAGTTGCCGTCGGGTCCGAGGTCGCAGCGAATCCAGCAGTAAACGTCAGCTGCACGTTCCCGTAGCCGCGAGGGAACACCCACGACCGCGCCCGCAGCAGCCGCCCCGTCGCGTCGAGGAAGCACTCCTGCCCGGTGTCTGCATCGGCGTCGAGCATGACCGTCCACGCCGCCCCGTTCACCGTGAGGTTCGTGACGTTCGTGGCCGGCCAGTACGGGAGCATCAACGCAGGCGTTCCCGTTCCGTCCAGACGCAGCGTGTAGGTCTGCTGCGCGAGCGACCGCCCGATGCGGGCCTCCATGTACGCCGACGCTGCGAGCAGCGACGCCGTCAGACGCGCGAGAACGTCGGGATCGGTCCCGACGGTCTTGAACGCCTTGACGTATGCCTCGCTCGTGTACCGCGCCTGTGCCATCGTCCCCTCGTGATGCTGGGCGGGCGCCCCTGGAGACGCCCGCCCGTCCCACGTCTAGCTGAAGTAGATGTCGTAGAGGATGCCGAACGCGGGCGGCAGGTAGCACGCCAGACCGCCACGCATCCGCGCCTCGTACGAACGCTTCGGTGCGACCAGCGCGTACGGCAACAGCATCCAGTCGAACGTCAGGAACATCTTGAGCGGCGAGGGAACGTCGGCCGCGATGTACGGAATCTCGGTCGGCACCCACAGGATCATCCCGTGCGCCAGGTTCGGGTCGGTGATGATCGGAATCTTCGCGCCCGTGATTGGGTGCTTGTAGAAGTCCGCGAAGATGCCGCCGGTCGCGTCCTGCCCTTCCGGCAGGTTGATGACGTAGCGCACGTTCGAGGACGACGCTCCAGTACCGAGCGCCCTGCTGAGCGCCTGCCGGTCGCCCATCCCGACGATGAGGTAGCCCTTGTCGATGCCGAGCTGCTGGAGGTAGCAGGTGGTCAGCATCGTGTTGATCTGCGTGATGCCGCCAGCGTTGTCGGCAGTCAAGGTGCCGCTCACCGCCTTGATGTAGGCGCCCGAACCGGAAGCGTTGAGCAACGCGATCAGGCCGGGGAAATCGTTCGCGTCGGCGCTGTTGTCGCCCGACACGCCCGCGTCGCCGCCGGTGGTGATGTTGGTGAGCACGATGCTCGCCTGAGAGCCGATGACGCACTGGAGCTTCGCATTCGTGATGCCGGTAGTCGTGCCGACGAAGATCGCATAGCCCGCCGCCTTCGGGGACGGAGTCCACGAGAGCGTGAGCGAATCGCCAGTCGTGCCGGCCTGCGACGCGACGGTGGATTCGATGCCCCAGCCGTCCGTCTGATCCGCAGTCGGCGCCGTGAGGCTCGCGACTGCCTTGGTCGTCGCGGCCGGGATGACGACGATCTGCCCGAGGATCGCCTTCTGCATTGCCATCGCGGTCAGCGACTTGATGTAGGCGTAGTAGGTGGTCCCGGTGGCGAGGTTGCCGGCGATCGCGGACGACACGCCGATCGTCACCGCGTTGACGGCGTCCACGGCCCCGAGAGCCGTGACGTTGCCGCCGAGGATGTGCGCCGTCTCCGAGCGCCGCGCCTGGAGCAGCGAGAGCGTGGTCGCCCGCGCGAGCGCGTCCTCGAAGGCGCCCGCCGTGTACTGAGCCTCGAGCGTCACGTCGAACAGACCCGAGGAGAGGTTGCCCATCGAGACGGTCGGCTTGTCGGTCGTCAGCGTGACCGCCGCCCCGACGACGCCCTCCGCCGCCGTGCTCTTGCCCGTCTGCGCCACGTTCGTGATGCGACGGTACTCGGCCACGAGGCCGGTACCCATGACCTGACGCGGGAGCGACTGCACCCACGCCGGGAGGAAGGGAATCAGCTGCTTCGCCGGCTGCTCCAGAGAGTAGCCGTAGAGGTTCGCGGCGAGGCCGATGGTGTCGGTCTTCTGCGCGTCCTCCGGTGAAGTGATCGGCTTGAAACCGCCGGTCGCCATGACGAGCTTGCGCTGCTCGGCGATCGCCAGTTCCATGAGTTGAGCGTTCGTCATTTCAGTGTCTCCGTTCTTTCGCGTTCGTTCTCGTTCGTGTTACCTGCCGCCACGGAGCGCCGCAGCAACAGTCGAGCGGATTCCCTTCTCCGCGAGCCTCATGTGGACAGCTCGCATCATCGCTGGAGCGTCGCCGTGAGCCTTGGCAACGATGTCCTCCAACTCGGACTCGGAGATCGGGAGGCTGTCGCTCTTCTCAGTCCCGATGAACGGGGCCGGAACCGGCTTCCCGTCCGCGTCGAGCGCGAGCGGCGTGCCCGGCTCCACGACCTGCTTCGCCCGCGCCGCCACCAGTTCCGCCTTCAGACCGTCGCGCTCGACAGCGAGCGCCCCGATCTCTGTGCGGATGGAAGCGATCTCGGCTTTGACAGCGTCGAGGTCCGCTTGCACCTTTGCCGCGTCGCCCCCAGCGGGAGCGTCGGTCTTCACGACAGCAGCAGCCGCGACGTCCGCGACCGCCTCCGTGGTGCCCGTCTCTTCGGACTTCGCCGCGACCGCGACGTCGTCCACCTTCTCTGCCTTCATGCACTTCGCGCCGAGGCTGACGGCGTGGTCGTGCGCGTCCTGCGCGTTGCTCTTGTTCAGGTGACCGCGCACGCGCGGCGTCAGCCGCACGGTCGTCGGGTGCAACGGCTGCGTTCCGGCCCGCATCGCCTTGTCGCCGTCGCCCTCCTCGCTGCCACCTTCCGCGCCGTCCGCCTTCGCCGCCTTGTTGCACTTCGCGCCGTACGCCTTGACGACGTGGTTGTGGACGGCCTGCGCGTTCTCCTTCGTGATGTGCATCTTCGCGCGGACGCCCAGCGCCTTCATCGCCTCCTCGCCGTCGCCTGCGGCCTCGTCCTGGATCAGCTCGGCCAACTCCGAGCCGATGAAGTCCACGAGACCGGCGACCACCTGACTCGTCAGCACCTGCACCTGCTGCTCGTCCTCCGGGTCGTCCTCGTCCTCGAACTCCTCGCTGCGGATCAACTCCTCCACGAGCGAGAGCGCGTACAGTCCGCTGAGCGCGTCCTGCACTTCCTTCGTCCCGGCCCAGCCGTACTGGTCGGGAGCGAAGCCCACCTTGAGAACGTCGTCGGCCGGCGGGGTGAGCGTCACGCCGAACGCGGCTGCCTTCGCGACGAAGGCGTCTCGTACTGCCTTGAGGTCAGCCATTACCTTGCTTCCTTTCCCCGCGCTCGGCGGTCCGTCCTTGCTGATCTTCTTCTTCCAGGCCGCGATGATCTTGGCCTTGATCGCCTTCACGTCGGCCGCGCTGTACTTGCCAGCGTTCTTCGACTTGCTGATGTAGTTCCACGCGGCGCGAATGTGCTCCTCGGTGTCGATCGGATACTTCTTGTTCTTCGCGTCCGCGAACTCGACGTCGCCGTACTTGTCCTTGCCCTCTGACGGCTTGACGTCCTCGCGAGCCGCGACCTTCGCTGCTGCCTGCTCCGCGATGCACGACGCCGCCTCGCTCTTGAAGACGTGCCTGTGCGACGGCTCCTGGCACGCCCACACCTGCACCGGCTCGGGCAGCTCGACGGCATCCTCGACCGCGTCCGCCTTGACGATCGAGAACCGCGCCTCCGGGTTCATTCCCCTGTCCACCAGGCTGATCTCCGAGAATCGCTTGTAGAACAGCCGGTTCGCGGAGATGCGCGAGCCGTCGGCCTTCTTCGCCGCCTCCATGACGCGCTTGAGCGGAGGACCGGCGACCGAGTAGCTGTTGAGCGTCCCGTCGAGCACCTTCTGAATCGTCCCCGGCTCGCCGGCCGAGACGCGAGTGCGCAGGACGATGCGCTTCGTTTCATCGTCGGGGAACCAACCGAGCGAACGCCCGACCGCTTTCAGCTGGTGCATCTCGCGAACGTTCCCCGGCCATTCGGCCATGCACGCCTTCGCGTTCTCATAGTCCACGATTTCGGGAACCGGCTCGGTGTTGTCCAGCGCCTCCGACGTCGCGACTCCCTCGACGATGAGCGAGCCGTCGGGCTGCGCTTCCGCCTTCGTGATCGGAAACGTCCACTCGCACATGTCGGTGAGTGCGTTCATCTCCTACTCCTTCGGGGCAACGAGCAGCAACGTCTCGCCCCGGTGCTTACCGTGGCGCTGCACCTCGTCGATCCACGCATCGACCGCCGCCTTGAACTTCATCATGGCGACGGAATACGACTCGCTCGGGACTTCGAGAGCGATGCTGTCCGCAGCCGGCTTGCTCGGCGCGGCCTGCGGGCCAGCCGCTGCGATGGCGGCGTCATCCTTCGCTACCGCTTCCGCCTCGGCCGCTTCGTCCTCCCGCTTCTCCTGTCGTTCCTGGTTCGCCTTGTCCTCCGCGCGGTATGCCGCCTCGTCGGACTTCTTCTGCTCCTTGTCCGCTTTCGTCGTGTTTGCCATCAGACCTCTCCGTTTCTCTTCGCGCTGATCTCGTTCTGCGTTTCGCGCAAGACGTCACGCGCAACGCGCCCGACCTTCTTCTCCCCGAACTTGCGCTCCAGCTTCGTCAGCACGCGGGTGTACACCTTCTTCGTGGCGTTCGCTTCGTCGATCGCGGCTTGCCCGTCGAGTACGGTGCTGCGAGCGTACGCGATGACCACGACGTTGAGCACGAGGCTCGCGGCGACGATCACCCACGGCCACATGGTCAACTCGCCTTGAACGGCAGCGTCGTGCCGTTCGGTTTGATGATGGGCGACTGGTCCTTGACCTTCTGCGTTTCCATGATGACCGTCTTCGCCATCTCCAGTAGCCCGAGGTAAGTGACGTTGTTCGCGCCGCCAGCCTCGACCGAGACCGTTCCGTCGTCCATCAACGACACGCGCACCGCAGCAGTAGGTTCGCTCATCCCTCCTCCTCCGTTTCGTCCAGACCTTCAAGTATCGGGATCATCGCGATCGTGCAGTTGTGGACGTATACACCGGATGCAAAATAGGCTAGACTGGACGTGTGGAGGTCAAAGGCATGACCAGTGAACGATCCAACGTCCTCGACCTTGACGACTTGATCCAGCGCTACGCCAACCGAGAAAGCCTTTCGAAGATCGCTGACGAAACCGGCATCAGCTATTGGAGCGTGCGCAAGGCGCTCATGCAGGCCGGAGTGAAGATCAGAACGCCCCAGGACTACCCCGCGCATGTCGCCGAAGCCCATGCTGCGCGCCGCGGGCAGCGTGACAGCCTCGCGGTGAAGGAAGCACGCGCCAGAACGCGACAAACGTTCTCGCTCGGAACGTCGCTCCATGAAGACGCTTTCGCGGTGCTGCTCGATGCCGCTGAAGTCATGTACTGCCGGCAGTTTCAACTTGGGCCGTACAATCTCGACTTCGCCCTCACAGAAGTTCCCGTCGCCGTGGAACTGCGCGGTGGAGGCCAAAACCCGCAATGTCGTGCCAACCGCCGCCATCGCATCGAATACATCCTCGACTCTGGCCTTACTCTCATCGAGGTGTCGCCCAAGGGAACTCCCGGAAGTTCTTTCGTCGGCGCGGCTGACTACGTAATCGCCCTCGTGAATGAACTTCGCCGGAAGCCATCCTCTGTCCGTGAGCACCGGATGATTCGGCCCGATGGCAAGCCGCTTTCCCAGCGCTGTGTGAAGAACTCGCAGTGGCCCGTGCCACCGCGCCCTGCACCCACTTTGAAGTTGCCCTAGCGCCAGTACCTCAGTCCCTTCCATTACCGCGTTCGGGTGTCTCGCGTCCGACCGCGCTATGAACTCGTCGATGCTGACGATCTCCCCGTTCTCCTCGTCGCAGATGTCGCCCATGCCCGAGCCGTCCGCGATCTCGACTCGCTCGACGCCCTGTTCGCGGTAGTTCTCTCCAGCCCCGTGGTTGTATGCGTTCTTCGATTCGGTCCTCGCGATGAGCGCCGCGCGGTACGGCACGTCGTTCGACAGCACTTCGCGCAGCGAGTTCGTGAACTCCCCGAGCGACGACCCCTGCTCGACGGCGTCCGCGAGCTTGCTCTGCACGACCTCCTGCAACGTGTCGAGCGGCGTACTGCCCGATCCGCGAGTGAGCAGCGCCGCAGCCCGCGTGTTGGCGAACTCGACGGCTGACGCCTCGCCGCTTCCGACCAGCTCCGCACTGTCCTCTGCGCCCGCGTCGAACAGCGCGGTCAGCCACTCGTTGACTGCCGCCTTCTCCTCGGCGGTCAGGTTAAACGCGAAGGGTTTGGCGTTCATTACATCGCCCATATAACCAACGCAATCGCCAGTACGAGCATGATTCCGATGAACATCTGACGACGCTCGTACGCGATATCAACTGCCGACGTTGCACGCTGGATGCTCCGCGTGGTCATTCGTGGCGACAAATCAGCGAGTCCGCGGAGAGACATTGCGGCACCCCTTTCTTGCCTCGGAACGAACGGATTCGGAGCAGCCCATCCCATGCGATCTCCTAGTACGCCTGGCTCACCATGAGCGCGACCTTGCCGGTCGAAGTGAGCACGTCGCTGATGTGCTTGCCGCTGCCGGTGATAATGAACTGCGCGTACACGTCGCACGCCGCAGTGCAGGTGTACCCGTCCACGTCGTCGAGCGCCGTTCCCATTTCTGCCTTCGCGTCGCCGTAGACCGCTGGCGTGGCCGCGTTGCCCGCCAGCACGAAGTCGGTGTACGGCGTGCCGGCTACTCCGAGCGAAACCGTCTCCGAGTCCACGCCCGTTCCGCCTGTCAGCACGTCGATCATCGCCCGCGACACGTACGTCCCGGCCGGAAAGGTCGCGAGCTTTAGGTTCGCGGTCGTCAGCGCCGCCGTAGGGTCGAGCGCCACGAGCTGCGCGTTGCTCCACGAAAACGTCTGCCACGTCGGAAGCGTCCCCGTCCCGACGTTGCCGTTCGCCGTGAACCGCGCGATCTCGCGCGATCCCGTTGCGTCGCTGACCATGATCGCGAGGTGGCCCTTCTGAGCCGAGACATCGTCGAGCACCGCACTCAGGCCGCCGACGACGACCTCGTTTCCCGCCGCCATCTGCCCCTTCAAGTTGACCGCCGCGCCAGCTCCGTTCCCGGTCGTGACGCTCGGCCGGCTCGCGAACTCCGCGACGATCGGAACCGCCGTCGCGCTCGTGCCGTCCTGTTCGCCGCGCACCGCGACGCCAGACTTCGAAAGCGCCTGCAGCCCGTACCCCGTGCTCGTGTTCTCGGCAGTCGCGCCCGGACCCGTCGAGTAGTTGCTGCCGAGCAGACCGGGCGCCCCCGTGTCCGACTTCCCCCACAGCGTCACGCGCCGATCCACGACCGCCCCGGTCAGGAACGCCATCATCGCCACGATGCCGACCACCTGCACGACTCGGTTCTTCAGGATGTTCATTCGCCACGCTCCTTCTTCAGCCGTTCCTCTGCTTGTGCCGTAAACTCCGCAGCCGCCCGATCGAGCAGCTTCTTCCACAACTCCTCGCCAGCGGCAACGTGCTTTGCCGCCCGCGTGCTCGTTGACCAGCGCTTCGCCCGCGCCCGCCCCGGCTTCGCGAACGCCTTGACCGAATCGCCCCGCGCCAGCCGCGCCTCGATCCAGTGCCGCGTCCCCGCCGGGATCGCGTCCGATTCGAAACGTCGCGGCGCCCTGTCCGCCTTGGCCGCGTTCTTCACGACGCGCCGCCAGCGAGCGACGTCCGCCTTCGCGTCGGCCCGCTGCTCGATCGTCGCCCGCCGGAACGCCTGCTCGTTCCCGTTTGCGTAGGCGTGCGCCGCGTCGTAGTCGTCCCCGAAGTCTCGCATGCGGTAGACCTCGGGCAGCTCGTGGTGCTCGAGCACGACCTGGCGGTCATAGTCGGGCTGCCGGTCGTCGATCCAGACCTCGTCGGCCGGCACGAACTCCGGATGCGCGTAGCCGTTGCTCCCCTGCGTGAAGTCCGGGTCGAACGTCGCCTCGACGTAGTCCCCGTCCACGAGGTAGACCGTGAAGTCCGGGTCGGGCGACGGAATCACGCCGAGCTTCCACGGCTGCGGCCCGGCGTTCTCCTCGGCCGTCGGACGGGGCTGCATCGCCTTCTCCGCCGGAGGCTCGGGCTTCCCAGCCGCCCCCGCGCCACCGGCAACCGTCCCCCCTGCGTCCAGGGCCGTCGTTCCGGCCTTGGGCGGGGTAACCCCCCCAGCTGCGCCCCCCGGCTCGGCCTGGGCTGAACCGGGCGCGACCACCGGCTCCGGCTTGGCCGGGGGCTGGCCGAAGGGCACGAACCCGGTCGGCGTCAGCACCATCGGCTGGTCGGCCTCGGGGAACTCGTCCGAGTCGTACGGGTCGTCCCCGCGCAGCGTCCGCACCTCGTTCAACGTGCGCAGCCCGACCTTGAGGTCGTTGGCTTCCGACTCGCTCTTGCCCTTCGCGTTGCTCTCTTGCTCGAGGAACCGGAACTCCAGCTCGGGGCATCGCAGGTCGTTGTCGATGTAGTCCTGGATCGTTTCCTCGACGAAGGTGATGTAGCACTGCAAACCCATGTCCTCGGCCGCTTCGTCTACGCCTTGCGTGCCCTTGCCGAGCGACGACGTCTTGGCGATGAACGACGGAGAGACGCCGAATGACTCGCACGTCAGCCGAATCAGCGCTTCGTCGAATTGGTAGTCGAACTTCTCCTCGACGCGCCCCGGCTTCGGATCGAGCGGGCCGGGGATGATCCGCGCCTTGTGCTTCTGCGCCGTGTTCCCCGACATGATTGTGTCGAGGTAGCCCTGCCAGAATACGATTTTCTCGTCAGGCCACCCAGACGGGGCCATCAGCCAGGTCGGCGGAGTGCTCGTTTCCGCGTACCAGTTGGCGTAGTACGTCTGCCTGTTCAACGCCACGAGCATCCACCCGAGCAGCTGTTCGACGGGCGAGAACCCGAACGGCGTGAAGCTGCGCCGGTTGAAGGGACGGTAGATGATCTCGTTCCTGCGGTAGCCCCGGTACGGGATGCCGTAGTGGACTCCGTAGTACGCGAACGACGGGTCGCCTTGCAGAGTGCCCAGCTCGCTGATCACCGGCACGATGGTCGCCGCGTCCATGACGCGCAACCCCGCCGGCTTGCCGTTCCCGTCGTACAACTTCCCGAGGCTCGGAGCGCCGATGACGAATAGGTCTTCGAGCAACGCCGACAGCCAGTCCGAGAACAACGTCTCGCGGTCGGGCTTGACGAAGTAGTCCTTCAGCTCTTGCAAGCGCGGATGCTCGGTCTGCTTCGGGTCTTTGATGACGATGTCCCACTTGAGCGCCCGAATCTGCCGCTTTGCCGCGTCTCGCACGACGTTGAGGATCGTGACCGAGTCCGCGAAGTTCCTCAGGATCTCGTACCGCACGCCCAGCTTCTTCGATGGGTCGTAGACCTTGTTCCAACTGACCGGCGGCGCCCAGCCGATCGGAGGGGACCCAAGCGGCGTCCACGGCGCGAGCGGCGCTCCGGGGCTGAACGGGTCGCGGTTCGGGTTGGCCTGCGCTTCCGCGCCCGGAAGATCGAACTGCACGGGCATCGGTCCGCCCGCGCCCATCGCGTCGGCCTTGCTGACGATCCGCTTGAGCAGGCTCATCGCCCGAGCCTCCATCCGACCGCGACTGCAGCAGCGCCGCCGACGATCCACGCGAATGGAACGTTGAGCTTGGCCACGCCGACGATGACGCACGCGGCCCCGCCGAGGATGAGGAGCCACGCGATCGGCTCGGAGAACCGCTCCTCGAAGGATGGCTTCTCGGTCATCACGATGCCTTTCCGTCTATGACGCGCTGGGCGAACTTGTACCAGCCCGCACCGATATCGCTCTCGATCGCGCTCCATGACAGTGCAAGGGCCATCACCGTATCGTCGTGCATCCCCTCGGGGGCCGCGTACCGCGTGAGTCCAGATGGGAGGCGAGTTGGCTCGAACGACTCAAGCTCCCCGATCTGTACCGGGTCATTCAGGATGCTAAGTTCCTGGCGCTCGAATGCAAGGGCCAATGCTTCGATGATCCCAGCCTTTGTCGCGTTCGTCGTGAGGAACGGCTGCACCGGCAGACCCTCTCGGACAAGCTGTTCGATCACCGGCTCGCCCATGCTGTTCCGCTCTGCGACGATCGTGGATGGCTTGAATTGCTCATTAAGCGCCGTGAGCCGCCCGACCTGAACTGCGTAGTCCACGCGGTTGCTACGGTCTATGGCGACCTGCTCGCGGGTCGTGAGATCAATCACCGAGATGACCGTGAAGTCGTTCGTCTTGCCCCAGTCAACCCCGAAGGCGTACTGATGGCCTTCGACTGCCTTGTCCTGTCCAGCCGACGTCGCCGATTCCCGCACGCGACGGAAGACAACACCGCCATCTTCAATGAACTGCGCGAGGTATTCCTGGAGGAAAAAATGTTCCGGCGTGCCGAGCCTCGCCGCTTCAATCTCCGACGCTTCGATGTTCGGGTTCGCGGCCGTCGGTAGCTGCCACGACTTCCATTCCGTCTCCTCCGGGTCTTGCCCACGCTGGAATAACGTCCAGAAGTAGTTCCGCCCCTTTGGCGTACTTCCGAACCACGCATCACCTTGAAGGTCAACAAGCGTCGGGCGAATCGCCCCGTTCCACGCCTGGTCAAGCCTCTGAACGAGTGCCGCCTCGTCCACCACGACGCGCTTGTACTTCCGGCCTCGGGCCGGGTCTGGAGAGTCCAACGTCCAGGCTTCGACGACGCCCCCGGTGATGAGTTCGATGCGGTGCTCCGTCTCCTGAAGCCTCGAAGCGACCGGCCGGAGCACGGCGCACAGTTCCCGCCACGCTTGCGCAAGGTATTTGTACGTCGGTGCGAACCACGCCGCCGGCTGCCCGTTCAACGCCGTCTCGCACACGCGGTCGATTTCGAGCACCGATTTCCCCGCCCTGCGGCCCCACGCCAGGACGTTGAATCGCGCCGCGCTATCGATGACTTCTTGCTGTGCCGGGTGTGGACGGGGAAGGAAGACTTGAACCGTTGCGGGTTGCGCGCTCATTTCGCAACCTGCGTAATCACCGTGACACTATTGCCGTTGCTGAAGTCCATCCCAATCAGGTACTCGTGCTCATCATAGGAGTCCGATACCGCCAACCGGAACATCGCCTCAGCCTCCTCATCGCTGTAGTCCTCGTCTGGACACCATCCGTCATGCCACTCGTCCAGGGATAGCCGTGGAGCGCAACGCTGATTACGCGCGCTCATCCGTGGCCGTTCGTCTTCGAAACGTACACGACTTCGATCCGGAGCGGAGCACCATCAGGACCGCTGAACTCGTGCTCCTGCTTCTCAACGTAGCCACGTCCGCGCCCCTGAGTCTTGAGGTAGAAGCAGATCGCCCACGCCTGACCCTGGTCGATCGCCTTAAACAGCGCCCCCTCAGCAACGTCAAGCTGAAGCTCGTGCGCATCAAGGATCGCCGCATCGACCTCCGGATGCCGCTTCCGGTACTGGTCGATCGTCGCCCGGTTGCACTTTAACGCTTTCGCCGCCGTGCTGATGCAGCCGCGCGCCGCGTTGACCGCCTTGATAACCTGCTCAACGGTGTACCGCTCGTGGGCGCTTTTCTCTTGCGTCGGGCTTGCTAGGGTTGGAGACAGCGCCGCGTTACCGCTCTTGGCCTTCGCCGTCTGTTTCGTTGCCCGAGCCACCCGTCCCTCGCTTCCGTCTCGTGTGGCTTCTCTGCCACACCCTACGCACTAGCCCTTCGGTTCCTCGCCTTGCCCTCTGACGATGCTCGCCGGCACGACAGCCGTGTCCCCCCGGAGGTCCGCCACGCGGTAGAACATCTCCCGTCCCTCGATCAGCACGGACACGACCTTTCCCCACGGTGTCTCTGCACCGATCGGTAGGACAGTGTCGTTAGGCTGAGCGGACATTGTACGTTCCTGTGCACACGTCAAGCTTGTGGCCTTTTTGCCACACCGTCAAGAGATAGACGTTAACTGCTTGACCGCTAGGATGATATGAAGCCCGGCATTGCGCCGGCAGTCTGCCTAGCGTTGAAAGGAGTCCCGGTTCCAGCTCGGGCTCGTTGGCCCACGGCGCCGGGTCGCTGTCGTTTAACAGGTGTAGCCGTCTGCCCCTAGCTGGATTCGGAGTACGGGTTGTGCTTCAGGGCTTTGCGTACGGCTCCGGTACGCAGGCGGTTACTTCTCAGGCTCGTGCATGCCCATGAACGCGATGGCGTCGAAGTAGCTCCCGACGAACGCCCCGAGCATGAGAGCCTCGCTCTTGAATGTCCCCGGCACTTCGAGCACGAGCTGTACCACGTCCGGCTGCGTCTTGTTCACCTTCACCGATACCAGCTCCGCTCCGACAACCGCTTTCGAACCTTCTGGCCTCTCCATCATCCCTCCTTTGTCATTCGTCGATGTTCGCCGCAAGTTCTTCGCGTAGGGCCTTCAACTGCCCTTCGCTCGCCCGTTCGATGCACCCCGCCTTGATCCCGATTCCCGCTCCCGCTAGAGCCTCGCGCCACAACTCCTCAACGTCCTCTACCGTCCGTCCCCGCAAGAGCTTCAACCGGAGTAGCTGAAACTCGCACCGCCTCCGATGTCCACGGCGAGTACCTGACGCCCCACACACCGGACACGCCGCGAAGTCAGCGGTTTGCTTGGACACGCGCCACGTTCTCTTTCGGTTCTCGCTCGAGACAGAAGAGCGCGTGCCGCATCGCCTCGCTCATGCTCATGCCGTGAGTGTACGCCCAGCGGATCAGGAACTCCTTCTGCTCCCGCGACAGGTTCACCGTCACCGGGAATGCGAGCGCCTTCTTCCTCACAGCAGCCTCCGCATGACGCAGTCGATCATCGGGATTGCGTTCGGTCCGCTCGACCACACCTCGCTCCAGTAGCCTCCGTTCTCCTGCTCGCGCAGCAGCAGGAATCCGCACCGCTGGAACGGCAGCCCGCACTGTTCGAGGATGTCTCTGACGAACTGCTGGTTGCTCGTGTAGATGTAGTCGCAGCCGAAGCGGCCTATCGGTCGAGTCTTCTCTACTTGCTCCTTCTTCATCGCTCACCCCGCGATCCGCTGCTCGTTGCGCAGCCGCCCGCGCGCAGCCTTCATTCGGTCGTGGTGCCGGTCGCACAGGTACAGCCTGCCACCTCCGTCCTCGTGCGTCGTCCACGTCGCCTGCGCCCCGCACCTGTGGGGCTTCCCGTCCTGGTCGCGCTGGACGGCATCGCAGGTTAGTTCGCTCGCCACGCCCATGAGCACCTCCCTTCCCTCGTTCACGGCTTGCCGAAGTGACGCCGGACAATGTGCGCCCGCACGATCGTCGGATGAAGCGGCTGCGTCGTGACGATGTGCGGAACGTTGTGCGACGCGATCCACAGCCACAGCGAGATCACGATCATTGCTTGTCTCCCTTCTTCCAGTCCCTCGGCCTCAGTTGTGCCCACCTCCGCGCGCGGCGCCGGCAGATCAGCCAGTAGACGGTCGAGAGCAGGCAGGCGGCGAGGGGGATCAGGTAGGCGGCGGTCATGAGGCCACCCCGGATTCGGTAGCCAACCACTCCAAGACACGCGGTAAACACCTCGGGCATACCAGACTCAACTCGCGCTGCTGTAGGTACTCCCGCACCCGGAACGACGCATCTGGCGCGGCAACGTCAAAGTGTTGCCCACAGAACGTGCGTGTGGAGGGATTGCCAACAAACCTGTCGGTTCCGTGCCATTGCCCCTCCGGCTTGATGCGCACTAAGATCATCTCGGCCACTCCGTGTGCTCGCCGGCGCTCATGGCGTCACACCGTCGATACGAACAGCAGCGGCAGCCTGCTCAATGGTGGGGAAGTAGCCAAGATGGCGGTAGCAACCGCTCTTCCCCAGATAAGTGCGGGCACCCCATTGTTCTCTCTTCGTATCAGCTCGAAACACCCCGCGCGGCAGTCCGGACAGACTCTTGTGAGCACGATCTTTACGCGCCATGTCGTAATTGTTCTTTGCCCGCGTTCCTAGTTCTAGATGCGACGGCCTAACGCAGGCCGGGTTATCACAGCGATGCAGGACACACAATCCGGCAGGGATGGGCCCGTTTGCCAAAAACCAGGCATATCGGTGCGCTCGCAGGTGACGTTTGCTACCTTTTCCGCCTTCGTGGATTTGACCATAACCCCCATCTGCCGCTGTCGTCCCTGTCCATTCCCAGCAAGTCTCCGGGTCTGCCGATGGGACGCGGACCTTCTCCAAAAAGCGTTCCAAAAGACTCTTTTCTCTCATGTTCCCTCCGAATCGAGGGCGCGGTACGCATCGAACGCGATAGACAGGCTACGGTCCCGGCGTATCCATGCGATTACCCGCGCAAGCTCGGCGCGGAGGCGGGCGTTCTCGCGCTCAAGGGAGCGGGCGAAGTCGGCATCAACAGCCATATTGTGCAGGTCTGCATCCCACTCAACCGCATCCGTTCTCGGCGTGTCACTCATCCTTGGCCTCCTCCGCGGCGCGGGCGGCAAGCGCTGCGTGCGCTTGCTCGACCGCCACGCGATCAACCTGCACGACGATGTATCCGAGTCGCGCGTCATCGTGCTCTACACCCCACGCCATGAGGTCTGACAGCGCCCTCCTCGCCACGCCACGAGGTCTGACAGCGCCCTCCTCGCCTCGTCGCGCTCCCGCTCGGCCCGCTCGCGGGCGGCGTTAGCGTCTGTGAGATGAGCCTTTACGCCGGCCACCAACGTCTCGGGAGTGTTTTCCGCCGCCAACGCCGACAGCATGTTTGTCTGTATGGCGGCAGCGCGCCACCTCTCAATTTCCGCGTCCTTTTCCTCCATCCCCCTGCGTGCATCCTCCACGGGGTCATCCGTCTGCACCGCACCCGAGTCCACCGCCAGGCCGCGGATGCGCTTGTGGAGGGTCTCCAGTTCGCGGCGGGCGCCGAGGTAGTCGCTCCACCGCACCCATAACCCTTCGGCATCACTGCTGCCGCCGGTCACTGCGATCTTTTCGACCGGGATCATGCCTCGAACCGGGATGTACAACTGCACCTGCTCGCTCATTGCCGCTCCTCCGCGTCGGTCACGAGGACGCGCTTGTGGCATGGGCAAGAACACTCGATGTCCCCGACGACGCCCAGGTTGTCATCCTCGTCCGCGTAGAACGAGCCCGAGCATTCCCAATGATCCCCGTCCTCGCACGGCTGAAACACGCGTTCGCTCATCTCTCCCTCCGTCCCTGTAGCGCCCACAGTACGCACCACGCCATCGCCCCGAGCAGGAGCATCGTGCCGATGCCCCACGGGTCGAGGAGCCAGGCGGAGAGGGGCTGCGGATTCATTCCAGTTCCTTGCTCGCGTTGAACACGCGAATCTTGCCGGTGCGCGTGACGTACACCTGGATTTCATCTTTCTGGGTCTTGATGCCGAGCGTGACCCATCCCTTCTTCTTGTCTGAGAACCACCGCTCGACGGTCACCGCTCCCCACTCGAAACCGTACGTCGTTTCTGCGTAGTGAATCGCGCTGATGCTCATCGCGCCCTCCGCTTGAAGTCCCTCGACCCTGGGCAGTTGGTCCAGTGTGGCGTTCCGTCCGGGTTCACCGTCATCTTCTTCCCCGTCTCCATCACGACGAACGCAATCTGCTGTCCGCATCTCCGGTCCCTGCACGGGTAGAACTTCGCATCGTTGGGGATCGTGTAGAACTTCGCTTGCGTCACTCTCCGCCTCCCTTCACGAACCTACCACGCGAGTCGCGCGGCCGCTGCCAGTTGACAGGTAGCGAATTCGCGATCCGCTGTAGCCGCGCCCTCAGCCTGCGAGCAGCGCCAGAGCGTCTCGGCCCTAGCTTTTCGATTGCCCGCTCCAAGTGATTGAGCGTCCAGTACACGTCCGCACATTCAGGGTGACGCTCGCGCGGTCTGCGCCGCGACAACTCGACCTCTTCCCCGCATACCTCGCAGAGCGCACGCCGAGCAGACAGCAAGGAATTCCCTGTTGCACTATTCGACGCGAGAGGCGCCCCGTCGCCTACTACGCGGACGACGACTCGCGCGGCTCCTGGATCCAAATAGACGGCTTCGCTCACGAATCCCGCTCCCACTCCCGCCTGACTCGGATAGACCTCAGCCTGGCGCGGCCCTTCGCTGCGAGCCAAATCACCAGCCCGGCGAGAGTTACGATCGCGACCGCCAGAACCTTCAGGGCGATCTCCACCAAGGTCGCCGCGATCAACGACTGCTCCACCATGCTCCACCTCCCCTCGGTTCACGTCCTGCCCTTCCGTCGCTCGTCCCACACCGTCGCGACTGCCAGCGCCGACCACGCATCTCCCGTCACCCCGTAGGTCGGCCCCGGATTCTTCTTATTCCCGCGCCCTCCGTGCATGTCGATCAGCGCCTGGCGCACGTTCTTGTCCTTGGCCCGCATCGAGCCGCAGAGCAGCAGCTTCTCCTCGCGTCGCGTCACGAACTCGAAGTGATAGCCGTCTTCGAACGAGTCGATGAACCGTCCGATCCACACGCACGTCTCGAAGACCTCCCGCCCGACTGCCATGCCCATGCCCTCGATCATCTCCACCACGACCAGGGCGCACCGCTCCTCGTTCAACCGCAGCCTGAGCAGCAGTTCCTCGTTCGGGAACGTGCCGGCCGAAACGATGCCGTCGTCCTGGTCGTAGACGACGAACGCGCTCTTGTTCGTGCCGGGGTCGATCGCGATGATCTTCACTTGAACCTCCCGCTCTTGAAGTTGTCCTCCACCCAGCGCGCCAGCAGCTTCCAGCCGTACCGCTCCAGCTCGTTCGGCTCCATCCCATACTTCGCTTCGAGTGCTGTGCGGCCGCTCTTGTGGTACATGACGTGACAGGAGTGGCACAGCGGAACAGTTAGGAAGTCCCCGATTTTTGTTCCAGTACCTCCGGTCCAAACGTGGTGCGGATCGCACGGTTGGGGATGGCTTGGGTTGCACGCGCACGGCCAGCCGCTGATCCACTTCCGGTACTCGTCGAGGACGAACCGCTCGGGCTTCCGCAAGTCAGCCACGGGAACCCTTCGCCATCTTGAGCACGCGGCTCGCCCGCTTCGCCCGCTTCTCCGTCCTCGCCTCCGCGTCCCGCTCGACGTTTCGGAACGCGACCGGCTTCCGCTCCCGCGTCAACTCGCTGCACCGTCGCAGCGCGTGGTTCGCGCAGCGGTCCTTCCCCTCGTCGTCGCGGTAGGTGTTGCCCAGCGTGTCCCTCCCGCAGTCGCAGCAGAACCGCGTCACTCTGTTCGTCATCGTCCCTCCACTTCATTGATACGCCTGGTCGTCCACCCACGCCCGAAACGCCGGATCGTCATCCACACTGTAATGCGGGTCCGTTGTGATCGTACCTATGCTCCCGTGTTTTATCGTACTATCGTAAAAGACTTCGAAGCGAACCGGTACTCGTCCCCGACCAACCCGCAATAATGTTCCAGCAGATGGTGAACAGACAAAACACCTCCATAGGGTGATCGTTTGGTGTGGCCTCTTCCTCAGAGATAGCAGCCGGACCGCCTTCTTCCATGTTGTCTCTGGGGAATTTCTCGTGATGACCAAGCGCCAGAACCTCACTTGATAATCGGCGCTCGTTTCCGTTGGTCCAGAAGGAACTACTACAGATGCTCTTTCGGGATTCGTTGATTCATCAGCGACAACTGCGTTGGCAAACTTCTGTAGGTCGCGTTCTTGAAGTTCGACGCCAATACTGAGGCTTCCCCTCATGTCCATGTCTTGTTTCCGTGGCTTCGGCATCTTTTCTACAAGCCGGACGCCAACGTTAAACAGCTCCACCTCTTTACCACCTGGAACCCACGCCGCGCACTGAACTCGTGCCCATTCCTTCATCGTCCCTCCCCGAACAGCTCCCGCTGCCCGCCGTTGATGTTCTCGCGCTCCAGCCTCGACGCGATCCTGTCGAGCGCCCGCGCCCGCTTTGCATGGGCTGCTACGAGCGTGCGGAACCGCTCCGCTTCCTGCCGAACCTTCACCGGGTCGTCGGTGATGTAGAAGCCGCCCTTTGGCTCCGTCACGATCGCGACGCCCTGCTCTTGCAACCGCTCGATCGCTGCCCGCACGATGCGGCCGGCGTGGTCGAACGTCAGCCCCTTGTGCTGGAGCTCGGCGGCGAGGACGTCGCGCAGGACCGGGCCGTCGGCGCGGCGCAAGCTCGCGGCGATGAACGCGTCGTACTGCTCGTCCTTCGTCAGAGACTCGACCAGCTCCTCGCGGTAGAGCGGATCGACGATCACGGATTCTTCTCCGTCTGCTCACGCTCGGCTGGCTGCGGATATACCCACCACCTGCCGTCTTCGCCGTCGGGCCAGTTCTCCCGTCCGAGAACGCGCCTGACCAGCAACCCGATTTTGCGGAACGCCTCTGCCGTCGCATCCCACATCACGACGACTCGGGAATCTCCGTGCTCCAGCAGGCGCTGGCACGCCTCGATCTCCTTCTGCACGATCGCGGCTCTCGCTTTCGCGTTCGCCTCGATGATCTCCGCCGCAGTCTTCACTCCTCCTCCTCCTCCGGCCCCTGCCGGCACTCGGCGCACAACTCTTCGTCGTCGTCGCCCGGATCGAACTGCTGCCCGCATGACGAGCAGTACACCGGCCCATCGTCCTCTACCCACGGAGGGACGCGGCCGCCGGTTTCCTGGTCGTGGCGGTACGCTCGCTCCACTTCGCGGCGCCGCGCGTCAGTCATCGGAATCTTCCTGCTCTTGCTGCGAGGCTTTGCGATCGTAAGGCTCCCAATCTTCGCAGCCCACCGCCTTCTTGATTGCGTCTCTGAACTCTCTCTCGCTGCTCCATTCTCCGAGATCGAAATGCCCCTTTATGCAATAGCACGAGCCTGGACTCGCTGGCGTGTACTCGCTGTACCCTGGTTCTCCGAAGCTCAGATGAAACGCTCGGCAGAAGATGCAGATACGTTCGTGGCTAGTCATCGAACTGCCCCTCTTCCCACTCGACGCGCCTACAAGCGATGCGAGGAAACCTCGGGTCCGCTCGTTCCGCCAGACGCGCTGCGAAATCCGCCTCTTTCCGTGTTTTGTGTCCTATCCCAATTCCAGGAGCTTCAATGCGCCGGGCCACGTCGTGCCGCAGACCGTAGATATTCACGTACCCTGCCCCATGTTCCTTCGGCTCGGGGACATTGCGGATCACCGCCTCAGCTTCCACTCCCCATGTAGTAACAGCGAATTCAGCCCCTTCGTAGTCGTACACTACGCAGCGCGCCCCTCTACGCCCATGAAGTTCTCCCAATTTCCTAGCCGGTAACCAGCTCCCACTCACATTTGCTTCAATCGGCTTGCTCCAGTCGATCATCACTCCTCTCCCTTCTGCCCGCGCATCTTCTCGTGGGCGACGTGGCACTGATGCTGCCAGCTCGCGGTGCGGATGGCTTCTTCGATCGCCGTGATGAACTCGCACCTGTACCTCTGCCCGACGCGCGGCAGCAGCACGTTGATCCCGAAGTACATCAGCCACTCCTCGTTCGGGCGCGGTGCCTTGCTCCCGTACGCTCGCCTGAGCCGCGCTCCAGCGATCGCCACGCCGATCCGCTTGCAGTAGTTGTCGCGCATCGTGCAACGCGCGACGCCGGCCAGCGCCGCGTCGAAGTCCACAATGAGCGTCATGCCGCCGCGTGCGCTGGTCCTTCGCCCCTCGCTCTCGTCTGCTGGGCGCTCGGCCCCGAGCTGGTAGGCAAGTTCGTTCGTCATCCTCCCGTGATAGATCATCACTCCAGTCATCACCGCCACTCCTTTCCGTCGAGCTGCGTCAGGCACTCCTCCATCGCTTCCTCCAGCGAGGTAACGCACCTCACGGTCCCCGAGATGCGCCGACGCCTTGACTTCGTCACGCGTCAGACGCGACACCGATTCGATGATCTCCCGCTCGTTCATGCTTTCCACCTTCCCTTTCGTTCACCTCTTGGCTTCGAGTCTCCTAATGATCGCCACGAGCTGCTTGACGATCCGCCTGAGTGCCGCGATCTCCGCATCCTTATCTGCCCACACGTCCCTATCCTCCCTGCTCTGGGTCGTAGTTTCTGAACCGGCAGTACTCCGGCTCGAACAGAAGCCGAATATCGCCTACCGGACCCTCGCGCTGCTTCGCCACGATCACCCGCGTCAGGCGGTCGGCCTTGCGTTGATCCCGGTGCAGGAAGATCACGCAGTCGGCGTGTTCCTCGACGCCGCCCGAGTCCTTGAGGTCGGAGAGTTGCGGGTTCCCTTCGGCCCGGTCCTCCGCCTTGCGCGAAAGCTGATGCGCCGCGATCACCGGAACCTTGAGTGCCTTCGCCATCTCCCGAACATCCGCCGTGATCTGCGACAACGCCTGTGCCCGGTCCTCGCGCTTCACCTCGCTCGGCCGAACGAGCCCGAGGTAGTCAATGAAGATCGCGCCGAGCTGGCCCTGCATGTGCATCCGGGTCGCGGCCATCCGCATCGCGGCCGGCGTCTGCCTCGGCCTCTCGTCTACCCACAACGGCATTTCGTCCATTTCGTCCGCGGCGAGGATGAGGTCGGCTTCGCGGTCGTGATTCAGGTAGCCGCCGGTGCGGAACGCCCGCGAGTTGATGCCCGTCTTCGCCGCGAGCATCCGAGCGACCAGGGCGCGGTCCCGCATCTCGAGCGAGAACACGACGGCCTTCGTCCCGATCCTCGCGAATTCGTAGGCGAGGTTGATGAGCATGACGGTCTTCCCGACACCAGGACGTGCCGCGATGATGGTCAGCTCTCCAGGGTGGAATCCCCCGGTCATCGCGTTGAGCCGGTAGAACTGCGTTGCGATCCCCTCCGGCCTCATCTCGCCACGCCGCAGGGCCATCGCAATCTCGACTTCCTGCTGCGCGATGGGGCCGACGCGCCGAGGCCCACCTTCAACCTCGCGGCCAACGGCTTCGATAAGCGCAACGTGCGCGGCCTCCACGACCTCCCCGACGGGAGTGTCCGCGCTCTCCGAACCTGCCTTGAGAGCGATCGCCAGCCGATTCAGCGCCCGTCGCGCTCCAGCGTCTAGCACGCGCTTCGCGTAGTGCGCTTGGTTGGCGATGTCCGGCAAGCCGTCGGTCAAGGTCAGGAGCAGGTTACGCTGTCGGTCGTTATCCACGAGTGCGCGCAGGACTTCGTACGTCGGTTCGGCGCCAGTCTTCAGCGCCTTGCCAACGGCTTCGAAGCACGTCGCGAGGTCGCCATCGTAGAAGTCGCTCGGCCGGAGCAGTTCGCATGCCTCAACTGACGCCTCAGCCGAGAACAGGCAGGCCGCAATAACGGCGCGCTCGGCGTTTGCGTCTGACGGTGAGGTATCAGCCATTCGCAACGCCCTTGTACGGCCTCGGCTGCTTTCCTCGTTCGAACGCCTGGAAGACGCTCGCGACGTAGTCGGAGTCCATGCGCACGCTCTCAGGGAGCGCCTTGACGAACGCCTCTGCCCGATCCTGCGGCGAGAGTTGGTTCGCCCGCTTGACGCCGCCCCGAGCGTCTTCGTTGTGCCTCCACGTCCGTACCGCCGCCTTCCAGTCCTTCATGGCCCCACCCTTGAGCTTCCAGCCGCGGACTGCGTAGTAGTCAACGAAATGCTCGGCGGTGAACCGCTTCTCGTGAAGCTCGCCTAGGTAGGCTTCGACGGCTTCTACCGTTGGGGGCGTGAAATTGGTTGAACGGGCGCGTGTACTCGCTTTTTCTTTCTTTGCCTCTGCTTCTGCTTTCTGCTCTTTGCTTCTGCTTATGCCTTCTGCTTGCGTAACAGAGTTACGCTCCGTTACAGTAGTTACGCGTAACTCTCCCGCCTTCTTCCGGGCTCGGTAGGACTTCATTCTCTCGGCCGCCGTGTAGTCCTTGGCCCTGTAGTGCTCATAGTTCAAGACCTCAATCACGAACTCCGGCTCGTGGAAGATCGCGATGCGGCGACCGTCATCGGATGGGTTGCGTGAATCGGGGTCCGGAGTGGCGAAGGCGTCAAGGACGCTCTTGACCTTCTGGACGCTCACCTGGCACATGAGAGCCATCGCCGGTATCGTCGCTCGAACGGTCCCATTTTGGTCTGCGGCCGCGAGCAGGTAAATCCACACCCGGAACGTCTCATGATCTTGGACCCACACGGATGATGTGAGGATGTCGGTATCAAGCTTGACGTAAGGCATTTCCGCCTCACGCGCCGTTGAAATATGGGGTGTCATAGGGGGAACGACCGGAGATGGCGCGAGCGAGCGTCGCAATGGAGACGACGGCATCCTCGTTGTTTATGAAGTGCTCGCGGACTCCTCGAAGCGAGAGACCTTTTTCGTAGAGCCGTCGCGCCAGCTGGACTTGTTCTGGCGTCAGGAGCGGTATCCCACCACTGGGGTTCATTTCGAGCGGGCCTATCGGAGCGTTCATTTGTACCTCCGGGTTTTACTGTATCACAGTTTCGCCGTCTCGTCAAGTCTACAGATTCTCCTCTTGAGCCCACCTACACGTCCCGATACGCCCCGTACCCCCGGACCGCATCCCGGATCGTCAGCTTCGACACGCCGAATCGCTCCGCCAGCTCGACGAAGGACGTGCCCTTGCGCTCGTGCTCGGCCCTCATCTTCCGCACCTGCTCCACCGTCAACTTCGCCGCCGGCCCCCGCCGCCCGTTCTTGTTCACGTTCGCCATCTCACTCTCCCTTCGCTTCGGCTCCGCCTCGTTCCCCAGAATCGGCACGTACTGGGTTCGGAGCCAGCGGATTTCGCCACCACGATTCAACCTCGGCGAGTAGCTTCGGTTGGTTCTTCAGTGCGTCTCGGACAAATGCCTGCGCCTCGCGTTGATCTCGCGACGTGATTTGCCGACTCCTTCGGTGTTCCGGTTTGCCATCAAGGATCGCCAACCGAACTGCTGCTCCGACCAACCGAATCATTCCCTCGACGTTCTCTATGTCATCTGACTGACTCACTGTCCCTCCCTGAATGGGTCGTCCTCGAGCCGGTGCTTCGCCTCGTAAACCTCGACGTACGTCGCGACGAACGAAGCCCGCTTGACCTTCTTCTCACCCTCCCCGCCGACGACTTCCAGTTCGATCCTCCCCTTGCAGAACACGCGGTCGCCCCGTTCGATGGTCGCCGCTCGCTCGCCCGTCTTGCCGAAGCACACGACGTCGAACCATGACGTCAACTGCCTCTCGCGCCCATGGTGTACCGCGACCGAGAAGCGCGTGTACGACTCCTCTCCCTCCGTCTGATGGACGTGCGCCTTGTCACCTGCTGCTCCGGTGATCGTGAATTCGGCCATGCTCATCGCATCCCTCCTTTCCTTTTCGTCGTTACTGCGCCTTGCTCCGCCAAGCCGCGCCACGCCAATCCTCGCCTATCCCAGCCTGCCGTACCTCACCGTGCCGTGCCGCGCCAGGCCGCGCCTTGCCACGCCGGGCCAGGTCCTGCCTGCCTTGTCGCGCCGCGTCAGACCGCGCCATGCCCCGCCAGGCCAGGTCAAGCCACGCCTGCCATGTCTTGCCTTACCGCGCCTCGCCGGGCTGTGCCCAGCCAATCCGCACCCGGCCTCGCCACTCCGACTATTCTGCGTCGCACCGTTACCTCGACTTCGTCTTCGTCGAGATCGTGAACGTTAGCCCGCTCTGCTGCGCTGCCCACGCCAGGAAGCGCGGCTCATCTGCTTTGAACAGCTTCCACGTCTCCCGCATCCGCGCCCTGATTTTCTTCTCGTCCGGGACGCAATACATCCTGTCGACCGCGTCAGGGTCCGTGATCTCGAACGACGGCTCGCGCCCCGTGGCGCTGCCCGCGATGAGCGGACCGCTCGGGATGGCCGCGACCTCCGCCTTGACCTGAGCGACGACCGCTTCCGCCGCCTCGGGCTTGCCCTGCTCCCGCAGCCGCGCGGCCTCTGCCGCCGCTTCCGCCTGGCGCTGCTGCGCCTCGCGCCTCGCGATGTCCGCCTCGATGCGCTTTCGGTCCGCCCTCGCGACCAACTGCTTGTTGAGGTACGTCTTCGCGTCGGTCAGCGGACGGATGAACTCGTCCGCCGCCGCGTTGATCTTCGCGACCCACTCGCGCAGCGGCGCCGTGGTCGCGAGCCTCGCCTCGTCGATCTTCTTCGGGAGCGCGATCAAGTCCTTCTGCATCGCCGCCGCCCGCGCCTCGGTCGCGTCGTCCGACACGACGATCGCCGTCGCTTCCTTGACGAGCGCGTCGCGTTGCGCGACGAAGTGAGCGAGCAGCACCTGCGGCCGGGCGGGACCGAGCGCCGGGACTTCGACGATCGCGTCCCCCGGCTGATAGACGACGGCTTCCCCGGCCGGCACGCGCTCGACCACCGCTTCGATCGGCTCGGCAACCGGCCCCGCTTCATCCAGGGC
>VFSW01000607.1_pt1 | contig 52769 bp, 41 predicted proteins | sample 5358111 | NCBI WGS metagenome assembly VFSW01 (sample SAMN11554181, study PRJNA540505) | mine drainage metagenome | isolation source: sediment from site ElyBrook_90M | place: USA: Ely Copper Mine, Vershire, VT | collected 2017 | reverse complement strand
CCTCTCATACCGCGCACGGTACCCGTCGACGCAAGACTTCCGGCTTCACGCTGGTTGAGCTATTGGTGGTCATTTCCATCATCAGCCTGCTTTCATCGGTCATCCTTTCCAACTTCAACAGCGCCAGGGAAAAGAGTCGGGACGCCAAGCGTTTTCAAGACTTGCGCGCCATGCAGAACATCGTCGAGGTCGCCCGCGACCCGGTGAGCGGCACCTACCCTTCGACGGGCGGCGTCTGGCTGTGCTACAACTGCAATACGCCGTCGTTCTATAACCCAAGTTTTTTTACCACGAACTTCGTGACGCCCGGCTATGCGTCCCAATGGCCGACCGACCCGCTGTCGCCCGCCGGCGGCGGCCAGATGAGCGGCGGTTATTTGTATAATTCGAACGGCACGGACTATAAGATTCTCATTTGGGGCACCATGGAGCAGAACATAAGTGCCTCAAGTCCGCTGTACCGGTGCCCCTCGAGCTGTAACTTCAGCGTGAATTGGTGGTGCCCCGACGCGAACGACATTGCGGTCTACACGGCGGGCGCGGCGTGTTGGTGAGATTTCCAGCACCAATCGCTATGCCAATACATCCCGAATGCGATTTTTGCGGCAAAGAGCTCGAAGTTCCTGGGGGCCTGTTGTTTAGTCCTCCCCGACGGGATGGCGAGGTACGGAAATACCACATCTGTCACAGTTGTTTCAAAAATATCCCCCGTCTTCTCAGGCTTTCGGATAAGGAAATTCAAAACCTTCTCTCCGCCGATCTATCCTGGCAGAATAATACAAAGTGGGTAAAGAGAAATTTGAACGGAGAAAAGTAGTCGGACAGTCAACCAAAAGTATTACGGAATCACCAAATTTCTTTTGGTCAGACTTTCTTCGGCCCGTAATCGGCGGGGGCTTTGGCGAGCCACTCTTTGATGCCTTTTTGCGTAAGCAGTCCCTTTTGAGCGCCGGTGAATTGGACCACGTGCATGGAGTTGATCGGTGCCCAGGTGAGCGCCTCGCGGATGCTTTTACCCATGGCCAGGCAGGCCGTCACGGTCGAAGAAAATGCGTCTCCGGCGCCAGTCCGGTTCGAAGGCGGCTTGGGGTCGGGGTAGGGCGGCATGAACCAGGTGTCGGTGCCGTCGTAGAGGTAGGCGCCCTTTGCGCCGTCGGTGATGACGATGGTGCGGGGTCCCAGACCGCGCAATGAGACCAGGAGTTCTTTCATATCCGCCTCATTGTTGAGGATTTGCTGCGCCTCTTCGCGATTGCAGAAGAACAGATCGCTCCGCCGGTAGATCCGGGCCAGCCGCTCTTTGCCAAGGGCGATTTGGAACGTGCCGGGCTGGAAGGCGAGATGAATATCGGGCTCCTTTTCCAGATAGTCAGCGATATTATCGTGATAGGCCTCCGCCGCCGGACCGAGGGAGCTTAGGTACATCCACTTCGGTTTGCCGACGTTCGGGAAGCGGTAGGGGTAGGGTTGGTGTTTCACCAGGATGGTCCGCTCGCTCCCATACCATAGGACATAGTGGTAATTGGTGAGCATGGTCTTGTGCCTCCTCACGAAGACAGTCGACACTTTGTCGTTTTCCAGCGTCTGGACACATTCCTTGCCGTTTTGATCGCCGCCGACGTCGGCGACGAGCGCCGATGACAGGCCGAGGCGGCTCGCGGCAACTGCGGCGTTCGGACTGTTGCCGACCGCTCGCACCACTTCGACATAGTCGTAGGGAATTTTCGTGCCGAACGAAACGCAGAGCTCCCGCGCCTCATGATTCACCTGGTCGTGGACGCTCGGTCCGGAAAGGCGGATGAAGGCATCGGTGGTGATGTCGCCGACGGCGAGAAAGTCGATGGGTCTTGAAGAGCCAAACATGGCGATAGTATACCACCGTTCGCGCCGTCCCGCCGTTCATATTGTTGACAATCGTTTTGTGATAGAATATTTCCCATGAACACGATACGCGAAGCCGTTTTGGAAGCGCGCCGCAAGGGGGTGGCCGTCGGTCATTTCAACGCTTCGAACAGCGAAGCGGTGACCGCGATATTTCGGGCGGCGCAAAACCTCCGGGTGCCGGTAGTCGTCGGTTTTTCCGAAGGCGAGCGCGATTTTTTCGGCATTCCGCAAGCGGTGGCGGTGGTGCGAAGCATTCGCGAGAAGTACGACTTTCCGATATACGTGAACGCCGACCATACCTATTCGCTCGAACGGGTGAAGGAGGCGGTCGATGCCGGTTTTGATTCGGTCATTTACGACGGCACGGAGCTGTCGTTCGAGGATAATGTGAAAGCGGCCCGCGATGCGGTCGCGTACGCCCGCTCGAAAGACCGTGATATCGTCATCGAATGCGAGCTCGGTTTCATCGGAAAATCGTCGAAAGTGCTCGATGAGCTTCCCGACGGCGTGAAGATATCCGCCGAGCATTTGACCAAACCTGAAGACGCCGCCCGCTTCGTGAAGGAGACCGGCGCCGATATGCTCGCGCCGGCGGTGGGGAACGTCCACGGCATGCTCCGCGGCGGCAAAGATCCGGCCCTCGACATCGAGCGGGTCGCGGCCATTGCGCAGGCGGCGCCGGTGCCGCTCGTGCTCCACGGCGCGTCAGGCAATTCGGCGGAAGATATCGCCGCGGCAATTAAGGCCGGCGTCGGCATCGTCCACATCAATACCGAATTGCGAGTCGCCTTCCGGAAGGCGCTCCTGCTTTCCCTTCAGGAAAATCCCGACGAGGTCGCGCCGTACAAGTACCTTAAGGACCCGGTCAAAGCGATGCAGAAGGTCGTGGAGGAGAAATTAAAAATTTTCAATAACATACAATAGCGGTATGGGAAAAAAAGTTTTCGTGACCGGGGAAATCCCCGATGCCGGCTTGAAACTTCTCCGTGACAAGGGTTTCGAACTCGATATGTATCAAAAGAAAGGAGCATTGCCGCGCGCGGAGTTCCTCCGCTCACTTCGGGCGAAGGCGTATGATGCGGTACTGTCCTCGCTGACCGACAAGATAGATGACGAGGTGTTCATGGCCGCCCCTTCGGTGAAGATGTTCGCCAACTACGCGGTCGGTTTCAATAATTTCGACGTGCCGGAGGCGGCCCGCCACGGCGTGACTCTCACCAACACGCCGAGCGATGCGGTGAATGAGAGCGTCGCCGAACACACGTTCGCGATGATGCTCGCGCTCATGTGCCGCATCGTCGAGGGCGACCATTTCATGCGCGACGGCAAGTACGCGGGCTGGGATGCGACGCTCCTTATCGGTAAAGATTTGAAAGGAAAAGTCCTGGGTGTTCTGGGTGCCGGCCGGATCGGGACCTACGTCGTCCATAAAGCCGTGCGGGGGTTTGGCATGCGCGTCGTCTATTACGACGTCATCCGCAACGCAAAGGCGGAGACCGAGTACGGCGCAGAGTTCATCGCGACGCCGGAGGAAGTCTTGAAGGTTGCCGATGCGGTGACGCTCCACGTGCCGCTCATCGACTCGACACGGCATCTCATCAATAAAGAGCGACTGGCGACGATGAAAAAGACCGCCTATCTTGTGAATACCTCGCGCGGGCCGGTCATCGATGAAGCGGCGCTCGTTCAGGCATTGAAACACGGCGTTATCGCCGGCGCGGCGCTCGATGTCTATGAAAACGAACCTAAGCTTGCGGCGGGTCTCACCAAACTTCCTAATGTGGTCCTGACGCCGCATATCGCCTCGGCGACCGTCGCGGCACGGGACGACATGGCCGTCATTGCCGCTACGAACATCATCGATTTTCTCGAGGGGCGGACGCCGAAAAATATCGTGAAGTAGGGGATGACGACGCATGCCGCGTCAGCGAGGCGGCGGCTCAGCCGCATATTGCCTTTTTAGCGGTTCTCTGTATAATACGCGGATTATGATTTCATTGGCTGTCGAGAAGCGGAACGCGAAAAAAGCCCTCGCCACCTTGCGGAAAGGCGGTTTTTTGCCGGCGGTCTATTACGGCAAAAAAGAGACTGCGACGCCGATAACGGTATCCCTGAAAGACTTCACGAAAGTATGGAAAGAAGCGGGCGAGTCGGCGGTCATCACGATGCAAATGAAGGGCGGCGAAGCCCTCGAAGCCCTCATCCAGGATGTCGACCTTGACCCGATCACGAGCGTCCCGCGCCACGCCGATTTTTACGTCTTTGAAAAGGGCAAGAAGCTCAAGATCAAGGTCCCGTTGGAATTCGTCGGCGTATCGCCGGCCGTCAAAGACCTCGGCGGGGTGCTGGTCAAAGTCCTTCGTGAAATATCCATCGAAGCCCTGCCGAAAGATCTGCCGCACTCTATCGCCGTCGATATCGCTCCTCTAGTGGCGTTCGGAAACGTCATTGCCGCCAAGGATGTCGCATTGCCGGCGGGGGTGACGCTTGTCGAGCGGCCCGACGATGTCGTCGTTTCCGTCTACGAACCGAAAGAAGAAGTCGAAAAAGAAGAAGCGCCGGTCGACCTTTCCACCATCGAAGTCGAAAAGAAAGGCAAGGAGGCGAAAGAGGGAGAAGTGCCCGCCGAACCAGGCGCCCCTGCCGCACCGAAAGCGGCAAAAGAGGCAAAAGGAGAAAAATAATAGACCCGCCGCATTCTTGTTTTCCCTTTCATTCACTCACAAAAAAGTCCCGGACACATCGTGTCGCGGGACTTTTCGCAAAAGAAGTCACGCATCTTCTGCAAGAAAGCACCAATCGCCTGACCACCAGCCGCCGGCCGTGGCAAACGCCAAAACGCGCATGCATTCGCGGTATTGCGCCGCGTAGAAGAACACTTTGTCGTTATTGCCGGGCAAGGAGAGACACGGAGACGGTTCGGCGGGGTTAGCGGCAACGATAGCGTGATCCAAAAGTCCTTTCGGCCAGCGCACGAATGGTACGGTGGCGAATAGCCCGAGAAGGAAGTGCGGACCGTTGGTGCACGGCCGCTTGCCGAGCAATGACATGCGGGGAACATACTCGGCCTCTTCCGTCCTTTCGCCGAAGGAGATTACCGTGAGGTTCTTCTTCTGGTCGCGCATATCGCGCAGGGGCGGGAGCGAGATGCGGTCTTCAGCCGATGGCTTTAGATCAAAACATCCGCGTACGATGGCATCGTCGACCGATGTCGCCGGTGCGATGTCTTCAAAGGTCCATACATTGGTGCGACGACAAGGAACAGAGGGAGTATTCATAAGTCGGATTTAGAAGTACGGTGCAAGGTAACTGACCATTTTATTAGCTAGCGAAGTGAGCGAAGAGAAAGTGTCTTCACTGTCTCTTCCGAACAAGCGACGCTACTATAGTCTCTGCTGCGCAATTCTAATCTAACGCGCAGACAGCGCAAGACCTCGCGAGCCCCCCCCTCGGGGCTCTTTCCCGAGAGACTATATACCACGGTAATAATTTTGTTGTCAACTTATTTCTCGTTTTGGCCTTTAAATATATCATCGCCGGGAAGGTTGCGCGGCCCTAGTGTCGGCTGGTACCATTACCTGACATGTCAGTCCGTGAGAATTCAAAAGCCGCTCTTTTTTTCGTCGTCTTTTTCGTTGCCGGCGTAGCAGCTGTCTGTCATCAGGCCGCGGCCCAAACAATCACCGACATTTCCGCGGCAGTGACAAGTCGGCGGGCCGCCCTGCAGGCGCAGTTGGACCAGCTTCAGGCGGCCATCGACGCCCAAAAGAAGATCTTGGCCGAGAAGCAGGGCGAAACGGAGTCGCTCAAGCGCGACATAGCCATCCTCGACGCGAACATCAAAGCGGCAACGCTCAACATCAAGGCCCTCAATATAGTGATAGGGAATCTCAACGACTCTATCGCGGAAAAACAGGCGGCGGTCACCGCCCTGTCGGGGAAAATGGACGAAGAATTGCAGTCGGTGGCCCAACTTCTCCGCAATACGCGGGAGCTCGATACGTATTCCCTCGCCGAAGTCGTATTGAGCGACAAAGACATCTCGACGTTCTTTCAGGACCTTGATTCGTTCCAATCGATAAAGGCGGCGTTGGCCTCATCGTTCAAGGACCTTCAGGTGACGAAGTCGGCGACCGAGGACCAGGAAAACGCACTCGCGCAACAGGTGGCTGACCAGACCAACCTTAAGAACATCCAAGTGCTCGAACAGCAGCGGATAGCCGCCGAGGAGAAGCAAAAGAACGATATATTGAAGGTGACCAAGGGCGTCGAGAGCGCGTACCTGACGCTCATCAAAGGCAATGAACAGACTGCGGCGCAGATCCGGACGGAACTTTTCTCGCTCTCCGGCTCGGCAGCCATTCCGTTCGAGAAGGCGTACCAGTATGCGGTAGAAGCGTCGCAAAAGACCGGCGTCCGCGCCGCGGTCATACTCGGCATCATCGCCGAGGAGTCGGACCTGGGCGAAAATATCGGCACCGGCAGCTGGCAGGTGGATATGAAAGCGCCGCGGGATACGGTGCCGTTCCTCACTATATGTCAGTCGCTCGGTCTCGATCCCGATAAAATGCCGGTGTCTAAAAAGCCATGGTACGGCTACGGCGGCGCGATGGGGCCCGCCCAATTCATACCTTCCACCTGGGTTCTCTATGAGGATCGGATAAGCGCGGCAACGAACCACAATCCGCCGAACCCTTGGGACCCCGAGGACGCGTTCATGGCCGCGGCGCTCCTTATGCAGGATAATGGCGCCGACAAAGGCACCGCCTCGGCAGAACGGCTCGCGGCCCTGCGCTATCTCGCCGGCTGGAATAATGCAAAGAATCGGGCGTATGCGTTTTACGGCGACGACGTGATGAGCCTTGCGGCCAAATACCAACAGCAAATAAATATTTTGAACGGCAACTAGACCAGGGTTTTTAGAGAAAGAAGAGTGCTTCGTTTAAAGGATACGCTCACGGGCAAATTAAAGCGGCCGCCGACAGTGTGTCGGCGGCCGCTGACCCCGATTAGGGGCGGCCAAAATGGCGGCAGCTCATTTGAGCTTTATAGGAGTATACGGCCTGGGCAAGACGGAGCCGTTGCGTTGTCGTGAGAGGGGTGTCTTTGCCCGGCTTGTTGCCGTTCCGCCGACGGAGGGTCGTTCGAATCATCATTTTTGCCATAAGACCTCTTTGTTGTGCTTGTGTTCTATAAGAATATAAGCATCCGGGCTTTTTTTCGTCAAATTTGCATTTTTCGGGCTTTCTGGTAAAGTGCCAGCACTATGAAAGCCGATATCCACCCGAAATATTACGCGAATGCCACCGTTACCTGCGCGTGCGGGAATGTCTTTACTATTGGCTCTACCGTTGAGAAAATAAACGTCGAAATTTGCAGTAACTGCCACCCATTCTATACGGGCAACGAGAAGATCGTCGATACGGCGGGCCGGGTAGAGAAGTTCAAAGCTCGCCAGGCGAAAAAGGCCGCACCGGCGGCGAAGAAGAAAGCTCCTGCGGCGAAATAGATCCGCCGCCGCCGCGCCGGCTCGGCACCTCTATGAACCTCAAGGCCGCGAAAGAAAACCACAAAACCGCGTACCTCGCCGAAAGCTACGAGCGGCTTTTGGCTGAAGAGGCGGAGATAAAAGCAGTGGCCGAATCCGATTCCGGCCTTTCGGAACTTGCCAAGGATGACCTCAAGAATATCGATATCCAAAAGGCGGAACTCGAACGCCAGATGGAAGCGATCATGGCGTCGGAAAAAGAAGTCGAAGAATTTCCGAACGAAATAATTTTGGAAGTGCGCGCCGGCGCGGGCGGGGAGGAGGCGGCTATTTTTGCAAAACACCTCGCATCCATGTATCAGAAATACGCGGCGCGGATGGGCTGGCAATTCAAGCGTCTCGACGAATCGTTGAGCGAGCTTGGCGGCTATAAAGAGGCGTCATTTGAAATAAAAGGCAAGGAGGCGTATCGGAAGATGAGGTTCGAGACCGGCGTGCACCGCGTTCAGCGGGTACCGGCGACGGAAAAAAGCGGCCGCGTGCACACCTCGACCGCGTCGGTCGCCATCCTGCCGATACGGAAAAAAGTCACGGTGGAGATAAATCCGGCCGACCTCGAGATGGAATATTCGCGCGCCGGCGGCAAGGGCGGCCAGAACGTGAATAAAGTCGAAACCGCGGTCCGCCTGGTCCACAAGCCGACAGGCATCGATGTGCGCTGTACGTCCGAACGGAGTCAGGCCCAGAACCGCGAAAAAGCCATGGCCATCCTCACCGCCAAACTGCAGGTCTTGAAAGAAGAAGAAGAGGCGAAAAAGTACGCGTCGGAACGTCGGGAACAGATCGGCACCGCTGACCGGTCCGAAAAGATCCGCACCTACAATATCCTCCAGGACCGCATCACCGACCACCGCATCAAAGAATCGTGGCACCACATCACCGACATTCTCGATGAGGGCGACCTCGACCCCATCCTCGAAGCGCTCGCCGAAAGCTATACCGGTAAAGGCTTTACGGTGCAGGGGAATGACGAAGAAACTGACGCCTAAATCTTAAGAGTTGAAGAGAGTTCTCGTGGGGGAGGTTAAACCTCACCCGGGTGAGGTTGAACCTCCCCCACAAAAAACACACGGAGAAGGTTTCTCCGTGTGTGATGTTAAACTCAGGTTTGATACCGACTATTCGACCTCCTCGACCAATGCACAGCGCGGGCGAGTGAAATCCCACGTTTCTTTCGCCCGTTCCATCATATAGCCGACGTGTTCCATGTGGACCTCGGGCAGATGACAGAGATTGTAGAAGATCGTGTACGCCATGAATGGCTTTCTCCGGAAGTCTTCTTTCATCCGGGTCGTAGTGAAGAACTCGATCCTGCTGGAGTGCGTTTTTTCATCCCAGACGCGGCCCGAAACCTCGTAGTCACAGAACAATAAGACCCCTTGGTCGGTAAGTAAGATCTCCCAGTTATGCCCCTCCGGCGAGCTGCTGTAGTAGTTGAAGACCCTTGTCACTCTTGTCTCCAAAGTTATTCCCGGCGGCAAAGTACAACTCTTGAGCGCGTTCCCGCGGCTTTCGCGGTCATAGGGAGGTTCGCTGTTGTCCCATGATCGTGCACAATATTGGACGAATCCGTTAGGGATCGGTTCTGAAAGTTTGACGAACAAGTCGTAGTCGCAGAAGTCCCGTTTAATCCGTCGAATGACGGTGAGGATTATCTTTATCCAATCTTCCGCCTGGAAAAACCTGCGGACATTGACCGTTTTTTCCTCGCAGATGAGCCGAGCGAGCAGTTTCGATGTGCTGGTTTGCATATCTCTATTTGGTTTTGTTTTTTGATGTGCTTCTCACGGTTCGTGAGATCCTCCGGAAAATTACGACTAATACGGTCTTTTGTCAAATGCCGCGTTCGTCCGGCCGCCCCGGGCGAAGTGCCTTCCTTCGGCTCAGACGGCGGCTTTATGGGGCGGTTTCGGCCCGCGTGGAGCGGCAGTTGCCAAAGGTCATACCTTTTGCTAGACTGCCTTTGACCTAGACCGACCGTCTGTGGTCTTCATTTTTTGACTCACAACCCCATGAATCCCGTAGCCGATATCCCCAAAGCAGATACGAAAATCGACGATCCCATGATCGCCGATATGTTTAAGGCGGGCGTACATTTCGCCTTCGCCCGTGCCCGGCGCCACCCTTCGGCAAAGCCCTACATTTTCGGCGCCAAAAACTACGTCGAGATATTTGACCTTGAAAAGACCAAAGCTTCGCTCGAAGCCGCCAAGGCCTACGTGAAGTCGCTCGGTGAGAAGGGCGAGACCTTGCTTTTCGTCGGCGGCAAATTCGAGGCCCGCGACGCGATCCGGAACGCCGGCCAAGCGCTCGGTTTGCCGTTCGTGGCCGGCCGCTGGATAGGCGGCACCATCACGAATTTCAGCGAGATCAGGAAGCGCATCGAGCTTATGGAATCCATGGCGTCGAAGCGCGAGAAAGGCGAGTACGAAAAGTACACCAAGAAAGAGCGTTTGATGCTCGACCGTGAACTTGAGAACCTCCGCGAAATGTTCTCCGGCATCGCCTCGCTCAAAGCCTTGCCGAAAGCCCTTTTCGTCGTCGACCCCGGCAAAGAAAAGATCGCCGTAGCCGAAGCGAAGGCGAAACATATTCCGGTGGTGGCTTTGGCGTCGTCCGACTGCGATATTTCCCTCATCGACTACCCGATCCCGGGGAATGACGGCGCGATCACGAGCGTCAGTTTCTTCGTGAACGAGATCAAAAAAGCCTACCAGGACGGCAAAGGCGGCGAGAAGGTCTAAGTTCACGACGGTTATTTCCGTTCCAGTTATTTGTTATTAGCTAGCGGAGCGAGCAAAAAGAAAATGGCATCATTTTGTTTTTCGAGCGAGCGACGCTTATATAGACCGCGATATTCAGTTTTTAATCTCAGGTTTATATTTTCATAGTCTTTGTATGATCACGACCGAACAAATCAAGGAATTGCGCGATAAGACCGGCGTTTCGGTCATGCAGTGCAAGAAGGCGCTTGAGGAAGCGAAGGGTGACGCGGAGAAGGCCTTTCTCATCCTGCGCAAAAAAAGCGGGGATATAGCGGCAAAAAAGAAGGACCGCACCCTGGGGAGCGGCAGTATCGCCGCGTACGTTCATGGCAATCGCCAGGTGGCGGCCATGGTGGAACTTCTTTCCGAGACCGACTTCGTGTCCGGCAATGACGAGTTCAAGACTTTGGCGTATGACATAGCCATGCATGTCGCCGCGGCGAGCCCGGAGTACTTGAAAAGGACCGAAGTGCCGGAAACCGAAAAGGCGAAGCTTTCCGAGATGTTCGCCGACGAAACAAAGGGCAAGCCGGAAGCGATCAAAGCGAAGATACTCGAAGGGAAGCTGAATTCGTATTTTCAGGAGCGCGTGCTTCTTGAGCAGACCTACATCAAAAATCCCGACGTTACCATCCAAGGCCTCATTGACGCGGCGGTCCAAAAGTTCGGCGAAAAGATCGAGGTCGGAAGGTTCGTCCGCTTTGCGGTCAGCAAATAAACCATGATACTCGCATCGATATTTTTCTACGGTTCTCTCGTCGGTATCGCCGTATTGGCCTACGCGAAATGGCGCGAGGCGCAGGGCGCGCCGTGGTCGCTCCTCCGCCGTCTCAACACAGCCTGTGAACCCACCATCGCGGCGATCGTTGCCGCTGTGGCCGCGTTCTATCGCGCCCATGTCAACATGATGCGGGTGAAACTTGTCATTGCATCGCTCGTGGTCGCGGTCGAATCGATAAACCGCGACTTTCGCACCGAATTGCGGCGCCTTTATTTCGCGCTCACGCACAAAGTCCGGACCACGCGAAGCGGCGGCCAGAAAATGGCGGTCTCCTTCTTTCTTAAAGACATTGCCGAGTATAAGAGTCGGCTGACCGAAGGGCGGCAGCGTTAAAGCGCGCCGCCGTTTCGGGCGCTTTGCCTCGGCTTTGGGGCAGCGCGTGAGGGGCTATATTTTCGGCACCTTTTACCGTATAGTATTTTTGTCGCGAGTGTTTTTTGATACGCCGCCTTAGCTCAGTTGGTAGAGCAACACTTTTGTAAAGTGAAGGTCCTCGGTTCAAGCCCGAGAGGCGGCTCCAAGAGGCGCATCAGCTTCGCGCCTGCGCGCGAAGCGTTCGGGCTTGAACGCCGGAGCGATATTTTCGCAGCAGCGAAAATCGCGAGGCGGTGCCCAGACCAAGACGAGCGGCGGCGAGTCTTGAGTCGAGGGCAAGCCCGAGAGGCGGCTCACCAAACTTGCTCCGCTAGCTAATAAAAAAACCGCGGCATGATGCCGCGGTGCCTTTTAGAGAACATCAATTTGTCCGCCGGAACCGTCGAATTTCGGCGTATAAGAGCGTGACCCCTCCCGCAATGATCGGGAAGAAGATTATTCGCGGGTAAGTCGTGCCGAATATCTTAAACAAGAAGGCGCCGACAAGCGCGAAAGGAAAGCTTCCGATGAATATCCTCATGGGGGGATTGTCGAAATATGGACCAAGTCTCATGTTTTCCTCACTTTCTCGAGAAACACTAGCACCGTTTTGACCATATGTACATTTTGGGAAAAACGGCTTTTCTCGCTATAATCAGGCGGTGGACAAGGGGATCAAAGGCCATCTTCACCCTATCAGCAGCGCGGTGCTCAATATCCGCGCCATTTTCGACGAGCTTGGGTTTGCCGTCGCCGATGGACCGGAATTGGAAGACGAATGGCACAACTTTGACGCGCTCAATATCCCGAAAGACCATCCGGCGCGCGATATGCAGGACACGTTTTGGGTGAAGCCAGCGAGCGCGCGAAGACTCTTGCGGACCCACACTTCGCCGGTCCAAATCCGCTATATGGAAGAAAAATTGAAAGCCGGCATACGGCCGCCCTATCGTATCATCGCCCCCGGGAAAGTGTTTCGGAACGAAGCGACCGATGCGACGCATGAAGCCCAGTTTTTTCAGGTCGAAGGTCTCTACGTCGACAAGAACGTTTCGATGGCCGAACTTAAAGGAACCATTCTGCATTTTTTCAAGAAAATGTTCGGGCCCGAGGCCGATATCCGTTTCCGGCCGAGCTTTTTTTCGTTCGTTGAACCGGGCGTCGAAGTCGATGTGAAATTCAATGGCGCGTGGCTCGAAATGATGGGCGCCGGCCTCGTCCACCCGAACGTGTTCAAATCCGTCGGCCTCGACGGTTACACGGGCTTTGCCTTCGGCGGCGGCATCGATCGATTTCTCATGGTGAAATACGGTATTCCCGACGTCCGCCTTTTTTATTCCGGCGATTTGCGGTTCGTGAACCAGTTTTAGGGGAGTAGGCAGGTCATTCTTAAAAACGAAAGGGAAGCATAACGTATAAACTTTTATGAAGCCGGGGATTTACAGACATTCAAAGACAGGGAAGATGTACAAGGTGCTTTTTGTCGCGAAGCATTCAGAGACGCTAGAGGATTTAGTCGTGTATGAAGCGCTTTACGACAATCCGACGTCGAAATTTTGGGTCCGCCCACTCGGTATGTTTGAAGGAACGGTCGAATTGAATGGCACAAAAGTCCCGCGGTTCATATTCGTGAGCGAAAAATAATATGCGTGTCTCATATAACTGGCTTCAAGACTATTTTGAAAAGGACTTGCCGCCGCCGGAAAAGCTTTGCGATCTTTTGACGATGCACGTATTCGAAGTCGAGGGGCTGGAAAAGCGGGAAGAGGATACGGTGTTCGATGTCAAAGTCCTGCCGGACAGAGCTCGTTACGCGCTCTGTCATTTCGGCGTCGCCTACGAGGTCGGCGCGATCACGGGGCTCGCGTTGAAACCAGAGCGGGATTTGGCGGTTCCTCTTTCGACGAACGCAAAACCGGAAATAAACATTGCCGACACCGGGGATTGCCGCCGCTATCTCGGTCGCCTTATCGAAACTATCGATACGGCGGAGACGCCAACGCACATCCGTGAGCGGCTTCTTGCGATCGGCCAGCGTTCGATCCACCCCGTCGTCGATGCGGCAAACTACGTGATGTTCGATGTCGGTCAGCCTCTGCACGCGTTCGATGCCGATAAGGTGAAAGGGACCATCACGGTCCGTCATGCCGTCGAGGGAGAAACGATCACGACGCTCGACGGTCGGCAGCTGGCGCTTGATTCCCAGACCCTCGTCATTGCCGACGAAGAAGGGGCGCTCGCCATCGCCGGCATCAAGGGCGGCACGCGCGCCGGGATAGACGAACATACCACGCGTCTGATTCTCGAATCGGCGAACTTCGAGCCGACCACTATCCGCAAGACCGCGACCCGGCTTGGCATCGCGACCGATGCGTCGAAACGCTTTGAAAACGACATTTCGCCGGAGGTCGCACGAGTCGGTATGGACCACTTCACCAAAGTCCTCCAAGATGTTTACGGTGAATCTCTTGGCGTGGGCGAGGTCGTTGACCATTTCCCCGCGCCGCCCAAAGAAACGGAGATAACGGTGACGGCGGAACTGGTCACGCGACTGCTCGGTGTTTCGGTGCCGGAAAACGAGATCGCGGAAATATTCGAGCGACTGAGGCTCCGCGCCGCGCTGAAAGACGGAACGTTCAGCGTGCATCCGCCGGCGTGGCGCAGTGACCTCAAGATCCCCGAAGATTTGGCGGATGAGATTGGCCGTTTGTATGGTTACGAAAAAGTACCGGCCACACTGCCGCCCAAAGCGCCGGCCGCCGAAATGGCTAAGCGTTTTCTTGTCGAGCAAACCATTAGGGAAACACTCGTCGGCCTCGGTTTCTCGGAGATCATGACTTCGTCGTTTTCCTCACGGGGGAAGCTTCCTATCGAAAAACCGCTGGCATCCGACAAGGCATATGGCCGTCCGAACATCAGAGAGGCGATGGCGGCAAGTTTGACATCGAATGCGGCCAACGCGCCGCTCCTTGGGCTGGCCGACATAAGGATATTCGAATTGGGCAGGGTGTGGCCGGCGGCGGCGACCGAAGAGACCCACCTGGCGCTCGGGTATGCCGCTTCGCGCACGAAGACAAAAGGAGTCGTCGAAGCGGCTATGAAGACGCTCTCGGAAGCGCTTGGCATCACCGTCTCGGGTACTATCACGGAGGGTGTTGCTGAAATCACTCTCGACGGGTTTTTCGCGACCGCGAAGCTCGATGCGTCAGAAACCAGACCCATTCCTCCCGCTGCCAAAAAATTCGTACCGTTCTCGTCTTATCCCTTTATTGTCCGCGATATCGCCCTTTTTGTGCCGGAGGAAACGACCGAAGATATGGTGTGGAAGGAAATAGAGAAGGGGATCGGCGGCGGCAGAGATATTCTCGCCAATCATTACCTATTCGATACCTACAGGCCGAAAGAAGGCGGCAAAGTCTCTTATGCATTTCGGTTGGTGTTCCAAGCGTTCGACCGCACGCTCACCGATGAACAAATCAATGAGATCATGACGGCGCTTACGGCGGAGATGGAAAAAATGGGCTGGCAGGTGAGGTAAGGCGCTCACTCGTACGAAAAAGCCCCGCACGCCGAAAGGCTTGCGGGGCTCGTGGTTAGATGTGCCGAATGACGAGATGCACACGTGAGTCACAGCATTCGATGCGGAGGTTTTGCGTCGGAGCCGGCAAGAAGACGGTGGGGGCATAGGCTTTGTCGGCATTGAGTCTCCCGAGCTTCAGCCATGTCAACGCGGTGGCGCCGGCAAGGTTTATCTGGCCGTCGACCGTGCAGTCATCCAGGACAAGTCCCGCCGTCGGCGTGCGGGAAAGGCTGATATTGCCCGTAAACTGGCAGGAGGTAAAAACGATAGGATCATTTATCGGTATCTCGGTCATCACAAGGTCCCCGCGCACGAGGACGTTGCGGTGATTTAAGACAGGATAGGGAACCATGTTCGGTGGTGTATCACCTTGAGCCCGGTTTCCCTCCCCGGTGATGAGCGCGGCGAGCCTCCCGCCGGATATTTCACGAAGACTCATGACGCACCTCCTTTTTGCAGAAGGTCCTTGCGTCTTTGAACTGTTGACGCAAGACCAGTGAAATCAAAGAACATTCGTGTGGCATATTTTCCTTTTTGTTGAGGACCGAATAATTTATACATTATGGTTATAGCATAGTCAACTTTTCGGGCCTTTCTTAATCCCCAGACCGTCCATTTTAGAGCTATCTTTTGCAGGTGAAATCTGATAGAATAAGAGCACAAAAGCGCGAGAGCTTTTCTTTTTTTGATTCGTTAAAATGGCTAAAAATAAGGAAGAAAACAAGAAAGACCAGAACGGCTCCGGTCATCACTATACCGCTGAGTCGATAACGGTCCTTGAAGGCCTTGAACCGGTGCGCAAGCGCCCCGGCATGTATATCGGTACTACCGGTCCGGACGGTCTGCACCATCTCATTACCGAGATATTTGATAACTCGCGCGATGAAGCGATGGGCGGTTTCTGTAACGATATCGAGGTGGTGCTTTTGCCGGGAAATCGCGTCCGAGTCACCGACAACGGCCGCGGCATCCCCGTGGACACTCATAAGGCGACAAAAGTCTCCGCGCTCGAAACGATCATGACCACCCTGCATGCCGGCGGCAAATTCGGTGGCGAAGGCTATAAAGTGTCCGGTGGTCTGCATGGTGTCGGCGCTTCGGTGGTCAATGCACTATCGATATATATGGAAGTCGTCGTTCATCGCGACGGCGGCGCTTTTTACCAAGAATACAAGCAGGGCAAAAGGAAAGCGGCGGTGAAAAGGATAGGCAAATCCGACCTTCGCGGCACCATTACCACTTTTGAACCGGACGCGGCGATATTCCCGGACATAAAGTTTGATTTTGACCGGGTGGTATCCCATATGCGCCAGCAGGCCTACCTTGTGAAGGGGCTCCGAATTTCGGTCATCGATGCCCGTGAATTTAAAGAGCCGATCGATCTCGCTGATGTCTTTTATTTCCGCGACCTTAGCCTCGAGGTGCCTTCGGAGACCTTTTACTTCGAAGGGGGGCTCATGTCACTTATCACTTTCTATAACAAGCCGCTCAAGCCGCTGCACAAGAACATTTTTTACGTGGAGAAGAAGGTCGAAGGCGTCGAGTCGGTGGAAGTGGCGCTTCAGTACGTCGACGATATTTCCTCGCGCTTGCTGCCGTTCGCGAACAATATCTATAACGGGGAAGGGGGAACCCATGTCACGGGCTTTAAGACCGCGCTGACCCGCACGCTCAATACGTACGCCAAGAACAACAACCTCATCAAGAACGGCGACGAAGCCTTCACCGGCGACGACGCCCTCGAAGGCCTGACCGCGGTGATCTCCGTAAAACTGCGGGAGATACAATTCGAAGGCCAGACGAAAGCGAAATTAGGCAGCGTGGAGGCCCAATCGGCGGTAGCGACGGTCTTCGGCGAAGCCTTCGCCGCCTTTTTGGAGGAAAAGCCCGATGATGCCCGAGCCATCATCAACAAAGTCGTCTTGGCGATGAAGGCGCGCAAGGCGGCGAAGGCCGCCAAAGACTCGGTCCTTCGCAAAGGCGCTTTGGAAGGCATGACCCTTCCGGGGAAGCTCGCTGATTGTCAGTCGAATGACCCGGCCGAGTCGGAGCTGTTCGTCGTCGAGGGAGATTCTGCCGGCGGTTCCGGAAAAGCGGGCCGCGATCGGCGCACCCAAGCGATCCTTCCGCTCCGCGGAAAGATCCTCAATATAGAGAGGGCGAGGCTCGACAAGATGCTTGCCTCGGAGCAGATCAAGAATCTGGTCGTGGCGCTGGGAACGGCTATCGGCGACACCTTTGATATCAGCAGATTGCGCTACCACAAGATAATCATCGCTACGGATGCGGACGTCGATGGCGCCCACATTCGGACCTTGCTCCTGACGCTTTTCTACCGCTATTTTCGGCCGCTTCTCGACGGCGGATTTATTTATATTGCCCAGCCGCCGCTCTATAAGGTAAAGGCGGGCAAGGAGATATTATATTTTTACTCCGAAGAGGAGAAAACGTCGTACTTTGGAAAGCACAAGATCGAGGTGAAAGAGATCGAGGAGGAAGGTTCCGATGCGGAGACCCCGGAAGCTCTTGGGGCCGAGGAGGAAGCGGGAGCCAAGAAAGCTCCGAAGGTTTCGGTGCAGCGCTACAAAGGTTTGGGCGAGATGAATGCCGAAGAATTGTGGGAGACGACGATGGACCCGGCCCGCCGCATTTTGAAGCAGGTCAATGTCGACGACGGTCAGGACGCCGACAAGGTATTCGACATTCTTATGGGTGAGGACGTGTTCGCGCGGAAATCATTCATCCAGTCGAACGCGAAATTGGCGAATCTGGATATATAAAACCTTCACCAGGGGAAACCAAAAGCGGCCGCACGAGACGGGGGCCGCTTTTGGGTTCGCCTCGCGAGACGAAAAGGTTCGGTCTCGGGCGGTCATTACAAGAAGTTTCTAGAATTGCACGCTGTTTATCGTCGTGCTCGCGATGTTGTTGGCTTTGGATATCTCATTGATGCTTCCGGTCGGATCGGCGTTTATGACCACGATATTGCCGTTCGCCTGAGCAACGTCATCAAAGCCGACGGTGAACTCGATGCGGTCGCCCGGATTAAGCGATTGCTCGGCATCGGACGAAAATATGTACGACGGGTAGGTCGGCAAGACCGCGTTGAAATACCATGCACCGGTCGCTTTGGTCCCGATGTTGGCCACCTGGAATCGAACGGCGATCCGGTCGGTCGACTTGAGCGTGGTCGTCGCGGTGTACGCGCCGCTGGTCTTATCAACGGTGCCGATGTCGAGTATGGTGACAGCAAGGTCAGGTTTACCAGTGGCAGACGATGCCCCGGTTCCCGTAACCGGATAGGTCTTTTGCGTTTTCGGACCGACGGTTTGCGTCGAGGTCCCTGTGGTGATGACGCCGCTTGACCCGGAACCAGTCGTGCCTGTCGATGTCGGCGCCGGTGTCGGAGTCGGTGTGGAGGCAGTTCCGCCGTTCGCATGAGAGCTCGTCGTCGGATCAGTCTGTCCCGAAGGAGTTCCTGCAGTCGAGCTTTGGCTGGTAGTGGTAGTGTTCGCATCAGCGGTGGTTCCGGCGGAAGGGGAGGGGTTCAGTGTCGGTATGGAGACGACCAGTGAGCTTGCGGCCGGTGAAGGCGTTTGATCCGCGGTCGCTCCCGTCGCCGATGTTACCGCGGGCACGTTGTTATTGTGCGCCGGGGTGAAGAAACTCGAGAGGGAAACCGCCGCCGCCGAAATTACCGCGGGCAGTTTTGGCGCATAGGGGTCGGCTTTTATCGCGGTAACGATAACGAGGGCCAAAACGGCAATACCGGCCAAGCCAGCCATTATTTTGGCGGTTATTTGGGCTATTTTCGATTTAGACGGGGCGGGCTGTTGATTGACCTGTTCCATAGATGGCTGTATTTAAGCTGGTAGAAGGCGATTGGGAAATATTGACAAAATGTTATATTAATGTATTATGTTACCGGCGTTCATAAAACGATACCGTTCGATAGTATCATACATATAACTTAGTTGTCAATAGAGGAGAGTATATCGAACGCATCATGGAAAATCAATGAAATCAGAAATACTCATTTCTTTTTCACGTACGATGTCTGACACTGCGGCGTAAGGGAAAAAATTCATAGCATGAAAGTCTTCAGTTTTATAGCATGGTGGTTATTTACGGTGGCGGGAACATTTCTTATCCTGTCGTTTTTCGGCGTGGTCCCGCAAGAGGTCAAAGAGCTCAATGCCACCGTGCTCAGTTTTTTTGGCGGCACGCCGCCCGCGGCGGCGCAGGACACAGTCCCGGTACCGCCGACGGTCGCCGCCGATCCTCCTCCCGCGCCGAGCCCGGCCGCGAACGACGGAAATAGTTCGGCAGCGGTACTGCCGACCAGGGTCGTGATCGCGAAGATTGGGGTCAATGCGCCGGTCTCGAATCCTGCGACGAGCGACATCGCCACGCTGAACGCCGCTTTGCTTTCCGGCGCCGTGCGGTACCCCGGTTCCGGCACGCTCGATCAGGATGCGAACATGTTCATTTTCGCCCATAGCTCGGGCCTGCCCATCGTCCATAACCAGGCATTCAAATCGTTCAATCGTCTGGGTGAATTGCAGCTCGGCGATGAGATAGATGTGTATTCGGCCGACGCGATATACCGCTACGCGGTCACTTCGATGAGGCTGGCCGACCAGAACGAGGTGCTGGTGCAATTCCAAACCGGGGCCAAAAAGCTTACCCTTTCTACCTGCGATAACTTTGCGGCAAAATCCGCCCGGTATGTCGTCGAGGCTGATTTCGTCGAGAAAGTGCCTATCACCTCGAGCTGATTGCCAATTTTTTATTTTAGTATTAGTGTGGCCTTATCCCTCACCATGAAAAGAAATACCACCATGAAAAGAACGATATTATTTGCGGCAAGCCTTGTCTCAACGGCTCTTTTCATCATGCCCGCGGTCTTGCACGCCGACAGTTCAGGCAGTACGTGCACTCTCACGCTTGACCAGTTTCTCGCAGACCAGAGTGCCGGCAAGATAAGCTACACGGCGGTCTTTTCTGGCGACGGCAGCCACGGCCTCGCGCATATCGTCAATAACACCGGCTGCAGCGCGCCGATAAGTTTCAATACTTATAAAGTGTTCATCACGCCGCAAAATCCCGGCTGGCTGGATACCCAGCTTCTTTTTGATCAAACACCGACTACGAATATCGCTCCGAATAGCACCCTGGACCTGTCGGTGTCGTTGCCATCATGCAAGTCTCAGATCGACCTTTGGTATGGCACCGGCCCGTCGATACTGACGGATGCGAACCCGTACAGCAACACCGGTTACTTGCCTCACTTTCTCGCGGGCTCTGTTTCGAACGCGCCTTTGTGCGCCCCGCCCGTACATCCCTCGTGTCCCATTCCCGCCGCGTCGGGCCGGACCATCGTTACCTTTGATCCGAATATAAAAATATGTTCCTACTTCCCGTCGGGCGGTTGCCCGACCGTATCGGGGCCGGTGCCGACCACGTTGCCCGCGGGCGACTATATCGTTCGCGCCGTGGCTTGGGATGGGTACCCCGGCCGGCAGTCCGTGACCCAATTATACGAACAATACAAGGCGGTAGTGTCTGACGGGAGCGGCACGATAGCGACAAGCGGCGCGACGCCCGATCTCCCCGACAATGTCATCGAAGCGACCGTAGATGCGGTCGTGAACGACGCGACGACGCCGCTCCATATTTCCCGTCCCGGTACCGGCGTATCGGCGTTGCATGCGTATGCGGGCAACACCTCGAGCGCGAACAGCGTTTTTCCGATCTGCGCTTCCTTCGATCTTATCCCGCCTCCGCCGACGCTTTCCGGTTCGTGTTCGGTCACTTTAGATACATCCGGCGCGGCGGATACGGCCACCTGGAGCGCGACCGCTTCGGGCGGAAACGGCACCTTCACGTATACGTGGAGCGGCGATGAGGGTCTTTCCGGTACGTCGGCGAGCGTAGTCAAGACTTACAACTCCGCCGGCACCAAAAACGGCACCGTCGTGATCACCTCAGGCGGCCAGTCGCTCACGAAGACCTGCACGGTGAACGTGACCGGCCCGACCATCCCGACGTGTCCCATTCCTCCCGCCGCCGGCCGCACTATCGTTTCTTCATTTCCGAACGAACTTTGTTCCTATGTCCTCGGCACCTGCAAGCCGACTTCCGGACCGTTGCCGGTCACCCTAGCGCCCGGTCTCTACAAGGTGACCCTTTCCTCGTTTGACGGTTATTTCGGAAGAGAAAATGTGACCCAGCCGCACGAGCAATGGTATGCCAGTCTTCAAAATGGCAGCGGCCAAGTAGCCGCCTCGGCGGTCATCGGTGATTTGCCCGATATGGTGCGGGTCGCGAGCCTTACGCAGACGGTCAATGATACGGGGAACTTGCTCACCGTGCCGGCCGGCGTTACCTCCGTACTCGCGGTGCACGCGTTCCCCGATCCCACGGGAAAGTCTTCGCCTAACAGCCACTATCCGATCTGTGCCGCGTTTGATTATGTGCCGCCGTCTTCGGCGACGCTGACCGTGGTGAAAGATGTGGTAAACACGAATGGCGGCACCAAGACACCCGCTGATTTCATGCTTCATGTGAAGGCCGGTGCTACGGATGTAGCCGGCAGTCCGGCGGCTGGTTCGGCAACGGGGGTAAATTATACGCTCCCTGCCGGTACGTATACGGTGGGCGAAGATTCGCAAAGCGGCTACACGCTTCAGGGTATTACTGGTGACTGCGACACGGGCGGCAATGTTACGCTTGCGGCTGGTGACCATAAAACCTGCACGCTTACGAATCATGATACGGCCACGCCGCCGCCTCCGTTCGACGGTTCGTGCAGCGCATCCCCGTCGACAGTAAATATCGGTGACACGGTGACCTGGACCGGAGCGGCGACCGGCGGCACGGGGAGTTACGCGTATAGCTGGACCGGCGACGAGGGTTTGTCGGCGACAGGCACTTCAACGACCAAATCTTACAGTTCGGCCGGCACGAAAAATGCATCGGTGACGATTACCTCAGGCGCAAGTTCGATAACGCGCCAATGTACGGTCGTCGTCCAATCGCCGCCCGGCGGCGGGACGCTCGTCGGTTCCTGCGCCGTTTCAACGACCATCGCCAATATCAATGACCCTGTCACGTACACGGCGACGGCGTCCGGCGGCAATGGCACCTATACCTACAGCTGGTCGGGCGATGAAAATCTCACCGGTAATGCGCCGACCGTTACGAAAAATTACATAAGTTCGGGTACCAAGAGCGCGAGCGTTCTCATTACCTCCGGCAACCAGACCTTGGCGGCCGGCGGGTGCAGTGTGAACATCCGTCCACCGGAGGGCTGCACGGCGAACTGCGGCGGGGGCGGCATGAATCAGCCGACCGTGGTCTTGTACCAAAAACCGTCGCCGTCGCCGCTTGCTTCGGTCTTTCTGTCCCAAATCCCGTACACGTCGTCAGTGTCACTGACCCAGATCCCTTACACCGGCCTCGGCGGCCCCTCGGCGGTCATCATCTTCTTCGTCATCCTCGGTATTTGGGGGACGGCGATCGTTTTTGTATTCCGTAATCCGAGAATGGCGCTGGTTTCCCGACGTTTCAGTATGTATCTGCGCGGGCTGACGGGTACGCTTGCCCCGGTCACTGAGGGAAGCGACAGTTCGTTTACCGCCGACATGATCATGCCGGTCGCCGAAGCGTACCGGGATAATGACCGCGGCAACAAGAGCGACCTACCGCCCATCAATCTTCCCACCGGCGATTTTAAGGAAGTGACCGCGCCAGCGACCGGAGCGGACATCGAAGCTGAGCTCGCCATTCGGGCAAAGCGGGACCATACGCTCATATCTCCCGACGGTCTTAAATACATCATTGAAAAAGCGAACGAAGCGGGCGTTTCGCCGGTCGAATTGCTCGACCACACCGTCGAGACCGCGAAGCGCCATTTCACTCGCGAGGATGGCTGGATACTCTTGAACCGCAACAAAGTCTTCCAAGTGCTCGTGGTGCCTGAAATGCCTCGCGACGAGGGTGGTGAAGATGAGACGGGCGACCTTGTGCTGGAGAGTGCACCGGGTGTGTCATCGCGCGCGAGCGTGGCGACGGCCGACGTGGTTCGGAGCGCGGTCGGCCACGCGGGGCAAGGTCCCGCCGCGTCAGGCGCCGTCCGCCCGCAAGGCGCGACGCAGGAAGCGGTGGCGAACCGCGAACCCGGTAAGGCCGCCGACGTCAACACGTTCGTCAACCTTCTTTCACACGGCGACGAAGCAGAGGTCTTTGCCTTCATCCGCAATCTCCGCGAGAGCAATATATCGGTCGAGCAATTCATCCGCCGGGTCATTCTCGAGCTCGACGAGGTCTTCCGCAGCCGAGTAGAGCGGGAAGCGCTCCGCAGCAACATCGTCCTTGGCCAGATCGCTTCCAAATGGAACGAGACCGATCTGGAGAAGGTCATCGCCATCCTTCTCACCATCATCGACAAGAGCTATAAAGACACGAAGGTCGGGGCGAAGCTGGCAAGTCTCCGCATCGCATCGATGAAACAATAGAGCGGCCCTCAGGAGGCTGTCTCGATAACGAAAACTCCCGCCATATGGCGGGAGTTTTCGTTATGTTCGTTCGCTGGTCTCTTTTTTGAACTTTGCGATGAGATCGGGCACTGCCACCGCACCGACCGGACCTTTGTCACGGCTTTCGAGCGCGGCGGCGCGTGCGGCGACCTCCTTGTCGCCGACGACGAGCCAGTAGGGGATTTTCTGGACCTTTGCGGCGCGGACCTTCTTGCCCATACCCTCGTCGCTGCCGTCAAAATCCGCCCGGATGCCCGCAGCGCGCAATTCGTCCGCCACTTTCTTCGCATATTCGTGGTGAGTTTCGCGGACCGGGATCACTTTTACTTGGACAGGGGCGAGCCAAAAGGGGAATGCGCCGGCGGTATGCTCGATGAGGATGGAGAGGAACCGTTCGATCGAGCCCATGATAGCGGCGTGGATCATGACGATGCGCTCTTTTTCGCTTTTCTCGTTGATGCAATAAAGGTCGAATCGTTCCGGCATGTTCATGTCGAGCTGGATGGTGGCGACCTGCCACTCGCGATCCAAGGCGTCCTTGGCCATGAAGTCTAATTTCGGGCCGTAGAAGGCGGCCTCACCGACACCTTCGAACGAGAGAACTTGTTTTTCTTTGACGATCTCGCGGAGCATATTTTCGGCTTTTTCCCAGTTTTCTTTTCCGCCAAGGTACTTTTCTTTGTGAGCGGGATCGTGAAGCGAGAGGCGGACGCGGAGCGAGAAACCGAAGGTCGGATAGAACTCATGGACGATATCCCAGATCTTCAAAAATTCTTCCTTGGCCTGACTCATGCGGCAGAACACGTGGGCATCGTCCTGCGAGAAGGCGCGAACGCGCGAGAGGCCGGATAACTCGCCGGTCTGTTCGTCGCGATAGCAGGCCGTGGTGTTCGCGTAGCGCTGGGGCAATTCGCGGTAGCTCCATTGTTTGCGCGCATAGATCTGGGTATGGTGAGGGCAATTCATCGGCTTCATCGCGAATTCGTGGCCTTCGCGGGTTGTGATGCGGAACAGTTCCTCCTTGAATTTTTCCCAATGGCCGCTCGTCTCATAGAGGTCCTTCTTGGTGATATGGGGGATCTCCACGCGTTCATAGCCGCGCTTGCGCCGCAATTCCCAGACGAATTCATCGAGCGTGTTCCGCAGGGTCGTGCCGTACGGGGTCCAGAGAGGCAAACCGGCGCCGACCAGGTCGGAAAACGTGAAAAGGTCCAATTCTTTGCCGAGTTTTTTATGATCACGTTTTTTGGCTTCCTCGATCTTCGTCTCGTACTCGTCGAGCTCTTTTTTCGTATCAAATGCCAAACCGTAAATGCGGGTGAGCATTTTGTTCTTTTCGTCGCCGCGCCAATAGGCGCCGGCAAGCCGGTCCAGTTTCCAGGAACTTGGCTCAATGTCTTTCGCCGGATTGTCCACGTGGCCGCCGCGGCAGAGATCGGTGAAGGCGCCAGACGTATAGAGGGTGATCTTCTCGCCGGCTTTTTTGATATCGGCGATCAGTTCTACTTTGTACGGATTTCCGGCGAATCGCTTTGCCGCATCAACGTTGGACACTTCTTCGTGGTCGAATTTCTTCCAGCCTTTCACGATCTCCCGCATTTTCTTTTCTATCTTAGGCAGATCTTCTTCGGCGATCGGCGCCGCGAACTCGAAATCGTAATAGAAGCCGGTGTTGATGGCCGGGCCGATGGTGTTCTTGGTATCCGGCCACAATTCGAGGACCGCCGCCGCGAGCAGGTGGGCGAGCGAATGGCGTTTGTGAGCGAGGTGTTCCTCAGTATTCATAGTGGGAATCATAGCAAAACCGCACTTTTTGGCAAAAACCAAGACTGGTCGAAGGCTGCTTACACCAGTTCCTTCACTTTCTCGGCGATGACCGAGACTTCGCCGTTCCGGTGCGAGACGCGGCCTTTGACGGCGATGCATTTGTCGGTGACGAGCAGATTCTTGAATTCCTCGAACACTTTCGGAAAGACGACGACCTCGATCGGCCCGGTGAGGTCGGCGAGCCGCATGAACATCATTTGGTCGTTCTTTTTGGTGATTATCGGTTTCGCTTCTTCGATGATGCCGCCCACCACGACCTGCATGCCTTCTTTCATTTCCTCTTTGACGCGCTTGATGTTGACCTCGCGCTTTTCCAGGACGGTGCGGTATTTGTCGAGCGGATGGCCGGAGAGGTAAAGGCCAAGGAGCTCTTTTTCCCACTTGAGGCGCTCGGCGGGCGATGCCGGCGGTGCGGGGTCAAGGCGGATATCGGAAGGTGCGGCCGAGGCCGCGAAGCTTCCGAACAGCGAGTCCTGATTGGCCGGCTGGCGGCCGAATTCTTTGGCGTATTCAAGCAGCTTGTCCATGTTCGCGAGCATCTGGCCGCGCTCGCCGAAATCGTCCAGCGCCCCGGCCATAATGAGCGCCTCGAGCGATTTTTTGTTCAGGTTCTTGTCCTGCACGCGCTCCAAAAAATCGCCGAGCGATTTGAACGCGCCGCCCTTCTTGCGCGCCTCGATGATCGCGGTCGATACGCCTTGGCCGAAATTCTTGATGGTAATGAGGCCGAAGCGGATGCGATCCACTTTGGCGTGGGGGTCAGCCGCGGCGGGGTCGCCTTTGACGACCGTGAACTGGCTGAAGCTTTCATTGACCGAAGGAGGGAGGACGGGAATGTGCATGCGGGTGCACTCGGCGATGCTCTCGCCGATCTTCTCGACGTCTCCGGAGTCTGCCGTGAGGACCGCGGACATATAGATCGCGGGAAAGTTCGCTTTCATGTACGCCGTCTGGTACGAGACTTTGGCGTAGCTCGCGGCGTGGGCTTTGTTAAAACCATAGCCCTGGAACGGTTCGAACAATTTCCAAAGGTCCTCGGCTTTTGCCGCGGTCATGCCGGTGTGAGCGACGCAACCTTGGACGAATTTCACGTGCTGCTTGGCCATTTCCTCGGGTATCTTTTTGCCGACCGCTTTGCGGAACTTGTCGACTTCGCCCCAGGTGTAGCCGGCCAACTCGACGGCGGTCATGAGGAGGTCGTCTTGGTACACCAGCACGCCGAAGGTTGGCTCGAGATAACTTTTCATTTTAGGATGGAAGTAGGCCGCCGGCTTCAGCTTGTGCTTGCGGGCGATATACTCATCGATATTTTCCATCGGGCCGGGGCGATACAGGGCGACCATGAGCGAAATATCGTGGATCGATGACGGGCGCAGGTCTTTGAGGTAGCGGGTCATACCGGTGCCGTTCAACTGGAAGACGCCGATGGTCTCGCCGCGGGCGAGCATGGCGAACGTCTTTTTGTCGTCGAGGGGAATGTTCTCGATATCGATATCCTTGCCCTCGAGTTTTTTCACCCGTTCGACCGCGTCGGCGAGGATCGACAGGTTCTTGATGCCGAGAAAATCGAATTTGAGCAGGCCCGCTTCCTCGATCGAATACATATCGTACTGGGTGATGATCTTTCCTTCGCCTTTGGGGTCTTCCTGGAGCGGAGTGAAGTCGGTGAGCGGCGCCGGGGCGATGACCACACCGGCCGCATGGACGCTGATGTGGCGGGCGCAACCCTCGATCTTTTTCGAAAGGTCGATTATCGTCTTCACGTCCGGATCGTTCTTGTAAAGCACCTTGAGGTCCGGTACCAATTCCATGGCGTGGTCGATAGACATGGGGAAGCCCTGACTGCCCATGGGGATGAGCTTGGCTATTCTGTCGCCCGTCGCGTATTCGTAGCCAAGGGCCCGCGCCACATCGCGGACGCTGCCACGCGCCATCATGGTGCCGAAGGTGCCGACTTGGGCGACGCGGTCTTCGCCATATTTCTTCCGGGCGTAGGCGATGAGTTCATCGCGCCGGTTATCGGCAATGTCCATATCGATATCGGGCGCCGAGGGCCGTTCGGGATTTAAAAAACGTTCGAAGGGCAGGTTGAAAAAGAGCGGATCGACCGTGGTAATGCCGGAAAGATAAGAAACGAGCGAGCCGGCGGCCGAACCTCTGGTATTGGTGAGAATGCCGGAATGGTGGGCGTGGCGAAGCAGGTCGGAGACGACAAGAAAATACGGGGAATAGCCCTTATCTTTGATGACCTTCAGTTCATATTCGATCCGTTTTTCGACTTCGGGAGTCCGGTCGACATGTTTTGTGGCAAGGCCTTGATATACGATCTTGCGAAGCTCCTCATCCTGGGACAAGCCGCTCTCGGTCCGATAGTCGGGAAAGACCCAAGTGCCGAGGGTGAGCTCCACATTGCATGCATCCGCCGCGCGTCCCGCATTTTCGACCGCTTCGAGGTCGGTGGAAAAATATTTCTCGACCGTTTCGCGTCCAATAAAGGAAAAATCTTCCTCGCCCGATTCGTACTGGCGGTCGCCGTCGCCGCCGTTTTGCACGGATAAGAGGGTATCCCGCGCTTTCTTGTCTTCCGGCGAGATGTAATAGATATCGTGGGCGGCAAGCCGCGGTATGCCGCATTCCTCGGCAAGGCTATGCACTTGTTTCATCAGGGCTGTGTGCCCCTCTATTTCGGGGTGGTGGGTTATCTCAAGATAGCAGTCGTCGCCGAACACCTTCTTGTACCAGAGGGCGGTTTCCTTGGCTTTTGTGCGGTCGTGATTTTTAAGGGCGATCGATGTCTCCGCGGAAAATGACGGCAGGATGGCGAGCAACCCGTCTCGATACGTTTCGATGAGTTCACGGTCTATCCGCGGCTTGTAATAAAAACCCTCGAGGTATGAACGGGTGACTAGCTTCAGCAGGTTCTTATAGCCGGTGAGGTCCTTCGCCAAAAGGACAAGGCGCGCCCGCCGATGGTCGATGCCGGCTTGTTTTTGAGCGCGGCCGCGAAGGGCGACATAGGCGTCGACCCCGATGATCGGTTTTATGCCGGCTTTCTTGCACTCTTTGTAAAATTCAATCGCGCCGTACAGATTGCCGCTGTCCGTCAACGCCAGCGTATCCATGGCGTTCTTTTTTGCCGCGGCGACGAGGTCGGGTATCTTCGGCAAGGCCTGAAGCAGCGAATAGTGGCTGTGAACGTGAAGGTGGGCAAATCGGGGTGACATAGAGAAATTATACACTGGTTTTAATGCGCGCGGGCCTTTCGTGCCGAGAGCGCTTCGTCTTGCCGAAAAAAAAGCGTATAATAGGGCAATGGCCGACGTGGAGTTCGAACAGGAAGAGGGCGCCGGTTTCAATCCGCAGCGCATGCACGTTCCGCCGTCGTACAATGTGTATGGCGGTTTTTCTCAGTCGGGGCCGCAGGGAGGTTCTTGGCTCGTGCGCGCGGTGATTAAGACCGGCTTGGCGCGCGACATGGTGCAGGCGAATTATATCCTTATCGGGGTCGCCGCACTTTTTTTCGTGGTCAGCATTTATTTCTTCTTTTTCTCAGGACCGCCGCGGCCGAAGACCATCCAGCCGATACCGGGCAGTACGCCGCAAAACGATTCCGGTGTCGTCATACCGGCCGGCCGGCCTTAGTAACGTTCATGCGGGTATGAATTTATCAGCAACTTAGCGAAGACCATGGAACAACGAAACAGGAAGCCGGGAGTGGTACTCAGGTTTTTGTACGGACGATTCGAACCGAGCAACGAACGGCCGCCGTCGGTGAAGTTTCTCATGGACCATCGTATCGCGCGTACGGAAACGATGGCGATGGTGATCCTTTTGCTGGTAGCGATAATTTCGTTCAGCGCATCGTATTTGCTGTATGCGGCGAGCGGTATGGGGGTGCCTCGGCGCACCGGTATTGCCTATGAGGTGAACCGCCCCGCCTCGCTCATTCCGGCGGGGAATTCGAGCAATGCGCCTTATTAGCGGGCGAAGAGGAGACGTGATCGGTATCGATGAGGTCGGCCGTGGACCGCTGGCCGGCCCGGTCGCCGTCTGCGCGCTCCTCCTGCGCCGCGACATATTTTCGCCGCGGCGTTTCCGCGGCGTACGCGATTCGAAACAGCTTTCCGCCGCCGCGCGGGAATCGTGGTTCGAGGTCATTAAGGCCGAACGGTCGCGCGGCGCCCTTGATTTTGCCGTCTCTTTTGTCGGACCTGCTTATATCGATACGCACGGCATTGCTCCTGCTATACGCCTTGCCCTCGCCCGCGCGATCTCCCGTTTGCCGGTGTCGCCCGCAGCCTGCCGGGTGTTTTTAGACGGCGGCTTGCGCGCACCGGCGCGGTACATCCACCAGAAGACCATCATAAAAGGCGACGAACGCGTACTGCCCATCACCCTCGCTTCGATCGCCGCCAAAGTCATCCGCGACCGGCGGCTCACGCGCCTTGCCGTGCGATTTCCCGACTATGGTTTCGAGGTGCATAAGGGTTACGGGACCAAATATCATTGGGAAATGATTCGGCGCCACGGTTGCTGCCCCCTCCACCGGCGGAGTTTCCTCCGGTCGCTCGGGACCTTAACCGCCTTGCAAAAATAAACCTTTCTCTGTATACTCGCTTTTATGGTTGTACGAATGCGGAGCACCCGGGGACATACCGGGAATCGTCGAAGCCACCATGCCCTCGCGGAGGTGCGCCTTTCGCTTTGCCCCGATTGCAAACAGCCGGCATTGCGCCACCGTGTCTGCCCGAATTGCGGGAAGTATAAAGGGCGAGTGGTGGTTGACGTGCTTCGGAAAGTGGCCCGGCAAGAGAAGAAAGAAAAGGCCAAAGTGGCCGAAAGCGCAAAGGTCTAATTTCTTTCCGCCGGCAGATCTCGGACGTTCGTTTTCCTACGAGCTATGGCCAACAGGCACCTTGCACGTTCAGTTGTTTTACAGACACTTTTTGAGTGGGATTTCGCGAATCGGAAAGACGCGGACGCTCTTGGCATTATGGTTCGGAACAGCGAGGAGTTCGCTCCCGGCATGGGCGACATGGCTTTTGTAAAAGAACTTCTCCTCAATATTTTAAAAAAGCGGGCTGATTTAGATACTATCATCGAGAAGGCGGCGCCCGATTGGCCGCTCGACAAGATCTCCGTCGTGGACAGGAACATTCTCCGCATCGGGCTTTTCGAGCTCCTCTTTTCCGACCGGGCCGAGGTGCCCGCCAAGGTCGCCATCAATGAAGCGATCGAACTTGCCAAGACCTACGGCGGCGAGAACAGCGGCCGGTTCGTCAACGGCGTTTTGGGGTCCGTCTACAAAGAGATAGGCGAGCCGGGCAAAGACGAGACGTCGAAAAAAGGGAAAGCCGACCCGACCAAATTGCCGGTGGAGCGGCTGGGCGGCGCGTTGGTGTTTGCCCGCCATCAGCACGAAGTATATATAGGCCTCGTGCATGACATCTTCGGCCACTGGACGCTGTCGAAGGGCCACCTTGCCGAGGGTGAAGATGACGTCGCCGGCACGGCGCGGGTGGTGAACGAAGAGATCGGTGTGCCGCTTACCATTCGCGATTCGCTTGGCCGGAACGAATATATCGCGTCGCAGCCGGAAAAAGGCAAGATACGGAAGCAGGTCATTTACTATCTGGCGGAAGCGCCGTACGTCGATATCAAGCTTGCCAAAAGCGGCGGTCTCGACGATGCCCGCTGGTTTAGGTTGAAGGACATCCTTGACCTTAATTTTTATAATGATATCCTGCCCATCGTGACCAAGGGGGTCAATATACTTTTAGCCGCTAAGAGTTAGGAATCAGGACTTACCGCTCGTAATTCATGATTCGTAATTCATAGTCAATGCAACTCTATGGATTTCTCCACTTTCGAGAGCCGGATCGGTGTTTCCTTCCGGAATAAGAAGCTTTTGGCGCAAGCATTCACGCACCGCTCGTTCATCAACGAGAACAAGCGCATTGGTCTCGAGCACAACGAGCGGCTCGAGTTTTTGGGCGATGCCGTGTTGGAGCTCATCGTGACCGCGCACCTTTATGCCCGGTACCCGGAGCGCAACGAAGGCGAAATGACCTCGCTCCGGTCGGCGCTCGTGAATGCCATCACGCTTTCCGAACTTGCGAGCGGCCTTGGCATGAACGAATTCCTTTTGCTGTCGCGCGGCGAGGCGAAGGACAACGGCCGGGCGCGCCAATATATCTTGGCGAATACGATGGAAGCTCTCATCGGCGCGATGTTCCTCGACCAAGGATATCAAGTTGCCGAACAATTCGTAGGAAAGAATCTTTTCCCGTTGCTGCCGAAAATAATCGATGAAGGATTGTGGATGGACGCAAAAAGCACCTTCCAGGAAAGAGCTCAGGAAATCGTTGGCATTACGCCGTCATACAGCACTCTGAAGGAAGAAGGTCCCGATCACGACAAGCGATTCACCATCGGTGTCTATCTCGGGAAAACTTTGATCGCCAAAGGCGAGGGGAAATCGAAACAGGACGGCGAACAGGCGGCGGCGAGGGAAGGGCTCAAAGAGAAAGGGTGGAGCTAGAAGAAATTTTCAATTTAGAATCTCCAATTTTCAAAAAATACGGGAAGAAACAGGCCGCCGCTATAATAATAGCGGCGGCCTAGCCTTTTTTGTATTCCCGTGCTAATTTCGTTTCAGAAACGGCGGTGCAATTCCGCCATCGACAACAACCGGCCGTAGTAAGCCATTCCGAAAGGATAAATTATGAAAAGATACGGTGTATTGTTTGATAGCGCAATCAAGGATGCGGAGAAAAGTGGGGAACTTCGAAAAAATCCAAGAGCGTTCCGTTACATAAACGCCGCCATTTTATTTGTAACAGAGATGGCGATGACTGGCATTATGCCAGTACCGTTAGTCCCCATTGTCGGCGGCACTAGGAATATTCAAGTGGAACCCGAGGAGGTCTTTCGTATCGCCCGACAGGTTAATCGACTACGCTGCGTTCTCCTTTCAGGCTGTGTGGGACATATCTGTCTCGGCGCCAAAATCAGTTTTATTGATCGCAGCGGAACCGTTGCCCTAAATCTTGAAGCCGCTGCCGACTCAGACGGTATACGATACATTCGCGTGAGGTGAGAGCTCCTTGTCCCGTTTCGTTTAGTTTGTCACACCTCGTTCGTAGGGGTGATTTTTTATTTACGGCAGAAACGCTATAATTATCGGCATGTATTTAAAGAGTCTCGAACTCTCTGGTTTCAAATCGTTCGCGAAGAAAAGCGAACTTTCGTTCAATACGCCGATTACGTCTATCGTCGGTCCGAATGGCAGCGGCAAATCGAACGTTGCCGAAGCGTTCCGGTTCGTGCTCGGCGAGCAATCCATCAAATCGATGCGCGGGAAAAAAGGCGAGGATCTGATATGGAACGGGTCGGCGAAAGTGCCGCGCCAGAATCGCGCGTCGGTGAAGCTCGTGTTCGATAACAGTCGGAAACTATTGAACGTGGATTTCGATGAGGTGACGTTCGAACGCGTGGTCCATCGCGACGGGGTGAACGAATATTTGGTGAACGGTACCGCGGTTCGCCTCCGCGACATCATGGAACTTCTCGCCGGCGCCCATATCGGTGCGTCTGGCCATCACATCATTTCCCAGGGCGAGGCGGATCGCATCCTTAACGCGAACAATAAAGAACGTCGTCTTATGATCGAAGATGCGCTCGGCCTCAAGATCTATCACTACAAAAAACAGGAAAGTCAGCGGAAACTTGCAAAGACGGAGGAAAACATCGCGTCGGTGGAATCATTGCGAAAAGAGATCGCGCCGCATCTGAGATTTTTGAAAAAGCAGGTGGAAAAGATCGAAAAAGCCGCCGAATTGCGGAAAGACCTGACCGCGCTTTATCACGAGTATTTTCGCCGCGAACACGCCTATCTCGCGCAAGAACGGACGACGATCGAGAACGAGCGCCGTATTCCGGCGGAAGACGCGAAAAAGATCGAGCAGGAGATAGCCGCCGCGCGCCGCGTTTTGGAAAGTTCGAAAAAAGCCGATGACCGGAGCCGCGAACTTCTCGCGATCGAAAGCGACCTGCGGGCGGCGCGCGGCAAGAAAGATACGCTCATCCGCGACGTCGGCCGCCTCGAAGGCGAGATTTCAGCCGAGGAGCGCCGCCTGCGTACGCTTGAGATCGCGGCAAAGACGGAAGAAACCCGCACCATCGCCCTCGGCGAGGTAAAAAATATGGCCGCGGAGATAAGCGCCAAGGTCACGGAGGCCGAAGCGGTGAATGATATCGGTGCGCTTCGGGCTGTTCTGTCCCGCATCAAAGAGATAGTGGCGGGGTTTGTCGAGAAGTATCGCCGGGAACAAAATGATGCCGCCCTGAACGAGGGGCGAGAGGAAATCGCGAAACTAAGAGATGAGAAAGAACGGACCGAGAAGTCGGTCGCCGCGGTCTCGGACGAAGAGAGGGCGATACTTTCAAAATATGAATCGCTCCGCCAATCCATTGAAAAGGAAAAGGATACCGGCCGCGAGGCGGAGAAAGACGTCTTTCGCCTTATGGCGCGGCAGAACGAGGTGAACGGAAAGCTTTCGGTCCTCATGAATCGTGAGGAAACCTTGCGGCTGGAAGAAGCCGAATATAAACGAGAAATGGGCGAGGCGGCGGCAGTCGCGGGCACGGAGGCCCTGCGTTATGTGGCGGTCACCGCGGAGGAGGCGGCGGCCTTCGGTGCCGAGGCGCGCGCAATGCAGCTCGAGCGGCGCCGCGCCCTTGAAAAATTGAAGATCCGCATCGAGGAAATGGGTGCGGGCGGCAGTGCGGAAGTAATGAAGGAGTACCAAGAGGTCGAACAGCGCGACGCATTCCTCGCGCGCGAAGTGGCCGACCTTCAAAGTTCCGCGGAGTCGCTCAAAAAGCTCATTGCCGAGCTTGAAGAACGCCTTGGCGTCGAATTCCGCGACGGGGTGGTGAAGATAAACAGCCAATTTCAGAACTATTTCGCGCTCATGTTCGGCGGCGGTTCCGCGTCGGTCGAGGTTATCAAAGAAGTGAAGAAGAAGCCGGCCGAAGAGAGCGATCTTCTGGAAGAGGTCGCGGCGATGGGTGAGGCGCCGGAAGAGGAGAGCGAAGAGGGGATAGATATCAAGGTCAATCTTCCGCATAAGCGCGTTAAGGGACTCGAAATGTTGTCAGGCGGCGAACGGGCGCTGACTTCCATCGCGCTCCTGTTCGCCGTTTCTTTGGTGAACCCGCCGCCGTTCATCATCCTTGACGAAACCGATGCCGCGCTCGACGAGGCGAACTCGCGCAAGTACGGCGATATAATCGAAAATCTTTCCAAACATTCCCAGCTCATCCTTATCACCCACAACCGCGAGACCATGTCGCGCGCCGGCGTTCTCTACGGCGTTACCATGGGCTCCGACGGCGTATCGAAGCTGCTTTCTATCGCCTTCGAGGAAGCGGTCGCGGTGGCGAAATAGACAAGCCAATATTTGACATAATACAGCTTTACGGTATAATATCTTCAGAAAAAAGCACGTGGCCGTGCTTTTGTTGTTTGTGAAGTGAACCATAAAGGAAAATATGAATTTAAACCAAGAGCGGCTGGCAAAGCTCCGCAGTCTCGTAGGTAATTTCACGGGCGGCGTATCGATCATTATCTCCCAGGTCGATCCGGACGCCCTCGGCGCGGCGCGGGCATTCATGCAACTCATCAGCCACTTGAGACCGAAGAACGGACTCGAAGTGAAGATGTTCTACGGCGGCGCGATAAGCCACCCGCAGAACCAGACAGTCATTAATCGGTACGACCTGGCGAAGAAGTTAAAACCGATGAAGACGTTCACCGCGCAAGATAATACGAATGTCGTGCTGGTCGACTCTTCGTCGCTTGCCGACGGCCGGTTGTGTTTAAACCCCGAAATTCGTATCGACCCGGTCATCGTCATCGACCACCATCGCGGCAGCGATGTCGCCGAACATGAGAATACATTCGTCTGGATCGAAGACGTCGGCGCCGCCTCGACGCTTATGACCGAACTGTTAGTTGCGGCGGGCGTGGAATTCAACGAGACGAACCATGTCGTCGCCGTTCTTCTGGCGCTTGGCATTCATACCGATACAGGCAGTCTCACCGATTGTGGCCCTCGCGACCGGGACGCGTACAACATCGTGACGAACTCGGTGCCGAATCAGGAATTAAGCCAGCTCTTCCGCTATCCTCTGCCGACGAGCCACTTCCATAACGTCAAAAAAGCGCTTGGAAACATGGAAATTCGCGACGGCAAACTGGTGACGCACATCGGCAAGATCCAGCCGAACGAGGGCGACGACTTGTCCTCGATCTCCGACGACCTCATCCGGATGAACAGCGTCACGCTCGTCATCGTCTGGGGCATTATCGACAGGACCGTGCGCATCAGCGCGCGAAATGCCGATATTTCGAATCCTCTCGATCTGTTCCTCCGAGACAGGTTTCCCGGTGCATCATGCGGCGCGAAGTTGTCGGCGAACGGGCAGGGGATCGGCGGCGGTACCATCAGCATCGACATCGGCCAGTGGATGATCCCGGAAACGGTTTCCGAGGTCGAATCGCTAGTTTCGAAATGGGTTCAGACCCAGGTCTTTCTGAAGTAAAGAAAGAGTGTTGCCAAAACCGTTCCGAATCATTCGGAGCGGTTTTTTCTGTGAAAAAAGCGCCGCGGACTTGTGTCCGGGCGCTCGCGCTCTCTGCGCTTCTCATTTTGCGGTAAGAAGGAGGTTTTCGATGGAACGAGCAAGGACCTCCTGGTCCGCAATCACCCTTAGCCAGGTGTCGACGCGTTCCTGAGAAATGCCGAGGGTTTGTACGATGTATTGCCGGTTGGGAACGAACCCCCGGTTTCGTTCAACGGCCACTCGGTTGCCGATTTTGGTCACGAGAAGCGATTCATCAGGGACGAAGATCATTTCTGCGTGGATCGGGCGGGCCTGGCCGTTGACTCCGACGACGATGGTGCTCGAAAAGGTATGTGCAATCATGGTTTTTAGGAACAAGCTCGAATCAATGTAACATGAAATCATACATATTGCAAGTGTTTAGGCATGAGGGGAATCGTTGACGACCACGTTTCTCTCTGCTACTATGGCGCCACCATGTTAATGATACGCCTGCAACGCGCCGGTCGCACCAATGTCCCGGTATTTCGTATCGTGGTGACCGAGTCCCAAAATTCCACTAAAAGTGGGCGCTATTTGGAAGTGCTCGGTTCCTATAATCCGCGGCGCGATGCGGAAAAGACCGTTGATGCCGACCGGGTCAAACATTGGATCTCAAAAGGCGCTCAAGTGACCGACACGCTCCATAATTTTTTCATCGATAAAAAGATCATTATCGGCAAGAAGGTGAACGCCCTTCCCAAAAAGACGGTCCAGAAGAAGGAAGAGCCGAAGAAAGAAGAGGCGAAGACAGCGCCCGCCGCCGCAACGCCCGAATCCGCCCCTGCCGCCGCTGACACAAAATCTGCTCCTGAATCGGTCGCAACCGCTCCCGTTGAGGCGAAGTAAGGCATCGGACAAGCCTCGCCGTCTCATAATCATACGAACGCCGCTCACTTGAAAAAGATAGTGAAGCGGTTTTTTACGCTTGTAAAAACACGATTCCGCGACATGTTTATTGAAACGGGTCTTTGCATCGGACTCGCTCTTGACAGAAGTAATGTAATGTGCATAATTTCCCACAGTTGCACCTTGGAAAGCAACTCCTAAGACAGTTTTCCCATGATTATCTATATCACACGGGAACTTCAAGTCTAAGGAAACAATAACAAACAAACCCAAAGGTTCGTATGAGCGTAAGGCTCTTCAACGCAGTCGTCGACATCTTCAAGATCGGCGACGCAGAAACCATCATCATCCGCGGCATCGTCGACCCAGAATCGCTGTCGCTCATCAAAGTCGCGGCGTATCAACGGGAGATTTTGCCGGGCGCAAAAGTAAAGTCTCTCGTAAACGCGCTCAAGACTTCGACCGTTCCTGATATCGAGCTTGGGATGCGTGGCGACAAATATCAAGTACGCGAAGCAGCGTTGCCCGCGGAAAAAGGGAGGGATACCTATTTCCTCCAAGATGACGTGTATGTCATTGACGGTCTCCAGCGCATCTCCGCTGCGCAGGTCTTGCTTAAAAGCGACCCTGAAGCAAGACCTCGTATCGGCGCGGTCGTCCACCTAAGCACGACCGAAGATTGGGAGACCGAACGGTTTCGCATCCTCAATCAAGAGCGTACGAAGCTCAACGTCAATGTGCTGTTGCGGAACTTGCACGCCAAGTCCCAAGCGATGGACATGTTGCTTCGTCTGTGCCTCGATGAGATGTTTCCGCTCTGCAACCGCGTTCAGTGGTCACAGAGAATGGGGCGAGCCGAGATCATTCCGGCTATGGTGCTCTGCCAGACGACCGGATATCTCCACTGTCGGTTTGGTCCCGGCAAAAGCACAAAGCCGGACGAGATCGCGGCGTCTCTCGACAAGACGATGGAACGCGTGGGCAGGACCACCATGCGCGAGAACGTCAAGACGTTCTTCCAGCTCATCGATGAGTGTTTCGGCATCCGCCGAATGGTCTACAATCACGGTGCCGTGTATATGAGGAAGAACTTCCTCATTACACTGGCGGAGATCCTTGGTCGCCACGAGAATTTCTGGAATGGCCAGCGACTCCATGTCGAAAAGGACTTGCGTTTGAAAATCAACAAGTTTCCGATCGACGACCCGGAGATTTCCCGCCTCGCGTCTTCGCAGGGGCCGGCGGCAGACCTTCTGTATATGCTCCTGTTGAAGCATATCAACAGTGGAAAGCGCACGCGACGCCTCAAGCCCGTGGAAGGCATGGAGCCGAAGGATCTGGAGTATGACCTTCCAGCAGAGACCAAGGAATCGACGTTGACGGTCGCTTCTCAGCAAGAGGAAGTAATGTGCAAGTAACTTAGCGGCCAAGTCGTTTCACGGCGAGCATCGGAATGATGCTCGCTTTTTCATTGATTTTAAAAACGGATTTTGGTACAGTGGGGAGAGCAGCAGATGTCGAACTACTGCACGATAGCAATCTTTACAAGACACACTCTTCACACATGCAGGAACAGGACGTTTTGTTTTTGGAGTACGTGGTGAAAGCTTTGGTGGACAATCCGGGCGATGTGAAAATCAATCGGACGGTCGACGAGATGGGCGTGCTTCTCACGCTCGGCGTCAATCCGGCCGATATGGGTAAGATCATCGGTCGCATGGGTAACACCGCGAAGGCCATCCGCACGCTTCTCCGTGTCGTCGGTATGAAGAATAACGCGCGCGTGAATTTGAAGATCAACGAGCCGGAAGGTGCTCCCGCCCGCGAAATGTCGACCGGCAAGGCGACCAAGACCGTCGACGAGGCGATGGAGGATTTGAAGATATAGTTGAAAGTTTAAAGTTGTAAGTTGAAAGTCACAAAGGCCGCCCTAGGGCGGCCTTTGTGTTGACAGGAATGAAAAAGATAGTAATGTTGGTTTTGGTTCACAGAAACAATCAACCAGGGTTTAGCAATGAATGTTCTTATACACGGTTCGAAAGGTAAGATGGGTACGGTACTGATCGAGTCCCTCGATCATCATTACCCCGATATTATCATTGTGAGCGCGATCGATATCGCAAATGCGGATCGTCTCACCGACATGATTCGCCTAACAAAGGTCGATGTGGCATTTGACTTCAGCTCACATGTGGCGACGGCTAAATTTGCCACTATTTGCGCCACAAGCCAGGTCCCTATGGTTATTGGGACCACAGGGCACACAGAGCAGGAAAGGTCGGAGATCCAGCGTTGTTCGGAGAGGGTCCCGATCGTCATGGCATCGAACTTCTCGATTGGCGTGAATGTCCTCTTTTTGATTACACGCATGGTTGGTCACATGCTCAGCGATTCGTTCGATATCGAGATTATCGAGATGCATCACCGGCACAAGAAGGATGCGCCGAGCGGGACCGCTCATACTCTCGCAAAGATCGTCGCGGAATGCCGCGGAAAGCGGCTCGATGATGTCGTCCGGAATGGACGAGCGGGAATTGTCGGTCCGCGCACGAAGGAAGAGATCGGTGTCCATTCAATCCGCGGCGGCGATGTGTTCGGGGAGCATACGGTCATGTTCGCGGCCGACGGCGAACGGGTCGAGTTGACGCACAAGGCATCGAGCAGGGAAGCCTTCGCCCGCGGCGCCATCATGGCCGCTCGCTGGGTAGTTACGCAGTCGCCAGGTCTCTATAGCATGCAAGACGTGCTCGGTCTTTCAACCCGATCTGTGCAGTAAATTGTTTCGGCATTCGCTGAAGCCGCCCGGTACTCCGAGCGGCTTTTTCTTGCCTTTTGACAAGTTTCGCTATATGTTATGAGGCATGCGATTTCACATCATCACGCTGTTTCCTGGCGCATTCGGCTCGTACCTCGGCGAGTCGATTTTGAAGCGGGCGATCGAGGACAAGAAAATTGAAGTGAAGTTTTATAACCCGCGCGATTTTGCCGACAATAAGTGGAAGCGCATCGACCGCGCGCCGTACGGCGGCGGACCGGGCATGGTAATCCAAGCCGAGCCGGTCATTAAAGCGGTTGAGAGTTGTAAGTTGAAAGTCAAAAGTAAGAAGCCGAAGATAATTTGGCTGACACCGTCAGGAAAACAGTTTGATACAAGCTATGCTAAAAAAACAGCCCAAAAGTATTCTGACGCCATCATCATTTGCGGCCGATATGAAGGGATAGACGCGCGGGTCAAGAAGATATTCAAGACCGACGATATTTCCGTCGGGCCGTTCGTGCTGACCGGCGGGGAATTGCCGGCGATGATCTTGATAGATTCTATTTCGCGCCAAATTCCGGGCGTGCTCGGCGATATCAATTCGCTCGAAGAATCGCGCGTCGCCAGCCCCGATGTCTATACCCGGCCCGAAGGTTTTTCGCACAGAGGAAAAAAATATCGTGTGCCCAAAGTCCTCCTTTCGGGCAATCACAAGGACATCGATGCGTGGCGAGGTAAAAGAAAGAGGAGTAATCTCTAGGATGGCTGGAAATAAAGGGTTTTTCGTTGCCTGGTGAAAAACTGTGGATAAATAGTATTGACTTATTGACAAATTTTTCAACTTCGATTATACTGTTGCTACTTGAGTTTTGATTGAGTTATGTCCCGCTCGAGGATTTAACCAGCGGTTCCGCGAACAAGCGCACCCTTGCAAACGAGAACAGCGTAACAACAAGCGATTTCGCAGCGACCTTTCGACGGAAGGCCACTTTTTTGTTTGCGTTTCGATCACAGGCGCCATGACGGTCAGCGTTTAATAATTTTATAAAAGTCCTATGAAGACCACAGCGGACACCAAGATCGTCAAGAAATATTTCAAAAACTTCCGCCCCTCGCTCGCGGAAATGCCGGACCTGGTGACTGCCCAGGTCGAGTCGTTCGCCTGGCTTGTCGAGAAAGGCCTCAAGGAGGTGTTCGACGAGTTCGCCACCATCAAGGATTACTCGGAAAAAAATTTCGAGCTTTCGTTCAAAGGTTTCAAGCTTGCCGAACCGAAGTATGACGAATACTATGCGAAGGACAACAAGCTCTCCTACGAAGCGCCGCTCAAGGCCGTCGTCGAACTGAAAAATAAGATAAAGAACAGCGCGAAAGAACAGGAGATATTCCTGGCTGATTTTCCGTTGATGACGTCGCACGGTACGTTCATAGTTTCCGGCATCGAACGGGTCATCGTTCCCCAGCTCGCCCGGTCGTTCGGTGTCTTTTTCACCGGTACCGATATCAAAGGCAAGAAATATTTCGGCGGCAAGATCATTCCCTCGCGCGGCGCTTGGATCGAGATCGAGACCGAAGCGGATAACGCGCTCTATGTCCGCATCGACCGGAAGCGTAAGTTTCCCGTTTCCTCGCTTCTCCGCATCCTCGGTGCCGGCACGGACGAGGCGATGAAAGGCCTTTTTGAAAAAAGTCCGGCGGCCAAGCTTTCCATCGAAGCGTCTATCGCCAAAGATCACGCCCATACGGTCGACGAGTCATACGTCGAGATCCACAAGCGCCTCCGCGACGGCGAAATCGGCACGGTGGAAAACGCCAAAGAATTCGTGCGCAGCATTTTCAGTCCCGAGCGCTACGACCTGTCGAAAGTCGGCCGCTTCAAGTTCAACAAGCGGTTCGGTAAAAGCATGGAACCGAAGGACCTTGAGCGCCGGACCATATCGCTCGAGGATGTGGTGCAGATAATCAACCACATTTCCGACCTGAACACGACGCCCGGCGCCGTTGAGGACGATATCGACCACCTGGGAAGCCGGCGCGTCCGGTATGTCGGCGAAATGCTGCAGCAGAAAGTCCGCGTCGGCATGTCGCAGATAAAACGCAATATCCAGGACCGGATGTCGACCATCGACCCCGACATTACGGCGCCGATGCAGTTCATTTCGCCCAAACCTCTCCAGGCGCGCATCAAGGAATTTTTCACGACCAACCAGCTGTCGCAATTCATGGCCCAGGAGAATATCCTGGCCGAAATGGAACATTTGCGCACATTATCGGCGCTCGGCCCCGGCGGTCTCACCCGGGAACGCGCCGGTTTCGAAGTCCGCGACGTCCACCCTTCGCACTACGGTCGCCTTTGTCCTATCCACACGCCGGAAGGCCCGAACATCGGCCTCATCCTTCGTCTTTCCACCTATGCCCGCATCAATGATTTCGGCATGATCGAGACGCCCTACGCCAAAGTGAAGGGGGGCAAAGTTACGGACGAGATCGTGTACCTCAACGCTCTGGAAGAAGAAGATTTCAATATTGCCCACGCCGCGACGCCGCGCGAGGAGGACGGAACTATCTCGGTCAAGAGCGTGGAAGTCCGCCGCAACGGCAAACCGGAAGTCGTCGGCAAATCGGACGTCCATTATATGGACGTCGCCACGAACCAGGCGTTTTCCATCGCCACGTCCCTCATTCCCTTCTTGAATCATGACGACGCCAACCGCGCGCTCATGGGTTCGAACATGCAGAAACAAGCGACCCCGTGCCTCGTCCCCGAAGCGCCGGTGGTCGCCACCGGCATCGAGGCAAAAGCGGCCGAGGATACCGGTCGGGTGGTATTGGCTCCGGAAAGCGGCGAGATCGTCGCCGTCGATGCCCGCAAGGTGGAATTGAAATCCAGCAAAGGCAAGATACTGACCTTCCCGCTTGTCAATTTTTCCCGGACGAACGGCATGACGGTATTTCATCAGCGGCCGTCGGTGTCCGTCGGCGATAAGGTGAAAAAGGGGGATGTGCTGGCTGACACCTCGACCTCGGATCGCGGCGAACTCGCCCTCGGTCAGAACGTTCTGGTCGCGTTCATGTCCTGGTCCGGCAACAACTACGAAGATGCCATTATTTTGTCTGAACGCCTGGTGCGCGAGAGCAAATTCACATCAATTCACCTTGAGGAATTCGTCGTCAATGTTCGCGATACGAAACTGGGCCCCGAAGTGACGACTCCCGACATTCCGAACGTCGGCGAAACGAAACTCAAAAATCTCGACGAAGACGGTGTGGTACGGATCGGCGCCGAGGTGCGCCCCGGCGATATCCTCGTCGGAAAGATCACGCCCAAAGGAGAAACCCAGCTGACGCCGGAGGAACGGCTGTTGCGGTCCCTCTTCGGCGAGAAAGCCCGCGACGTCAAAGATACGTCGAAGCGTCTGGAGAACGGCAAGCGCGGCCGCATCGTGTCGGTCAAGGTCTTCTCCCGCGAACAAGGGCACAAGCTCGAGAGCGGCATCATCAAGCGCATCCATATCGAGGTCGCCCAGTTCAGAAAGGTCTCGGTCGGCGATAAGCTGGCCGGCCGCCATGGGAACAAGGGGGTCATTTCGCGCATCCTGCCCATCGAAGATATGCCGTATACGGAGGATGGTACGCCGATCGATGTCATCTTGACGCCGCTTGGTGTGCCGTCACGCATGAACCTCGGTCAGATCCTCGAATTGCACCTTGGTCTTGCCGCCCACACCCTCAATTACCAGGCCATAGTGCCGCCGTTCGCCGGCGCGACCGACGCCGAGATAAAAGAAGAGCTCGTCAAGGCCGGCTTCAAGGCATCAGGCAAGATGAAACTTCTCGATGGCCGGACCGGCGCGGCGTTCGATCAAGAGATCGCCGTCGGCTATATGTATATCCTGAAACTTCACCACATGGTGGAAGATAAGATCCACATGCGCTCCATCGGACCTTACTCGCTCATCACCCAACAGCCGCTCGGCGGCAAGGCCCAAGGCGGCGGCCAGCGTTTCGGCGAAATGGAGGTCTGGGCGCTTCTCGGCCACGGCGCGGCGTACACCCTGCGCGAGATCTTGACCATCAAGTCCGACGATATCGTCGGCCGCGCCGCCGCGTTCGACGCCATTGTCCGCGGTGACCGCATCACCCAGACGAACGCGCCGGCATCGTTCAATGTCCTTCTGAATACGCTCCGCGGTTTAGCCCTCGACGTGGAGCTTACCGGCGGTAGCGACCCCGGGAGAGAGGCGCGGCGCCGCGGCTTCCGCGAACCGGCGCAAAGCGGAGTGAAACTATAATGCCAACCCCCATGCAAAAACAAAACGAAATGCCGACCTTCGCCAAACGCCCTGCGGCCGTCGACTTTGAGCGGTTGAGCTTGCGCCTCGCGTCACCCGACAAGATCAAGGAGTGGTCGTACGGCGAGGTGACCAAACCCGAAACCATCAACTACCGCACTCAGCGCTCCGAAAAGAGCGGGCTGTTCGACGAAAAGATATTCGGTCCGGACAAAGATTTCGAATGTTACTGCGGTAAGTACAAAGGCATCCGCTACAAGGGCATCATTTGCGACAAGTGCGGCGTTGAGATAACCCGCTCCATCGTCCGCCGCGAGCGCATGGGTCATATCGACCTTGCGACGCCGGTATGTCATATCTGGTTCTTGCGAAGCATGCCGTCGCGCATTTCTCTCATCCTCGGCATTCCGGCGGGCGACCTTGAGAAAGTCATTTATTTCGCCGGTTATATCATTACCTCGGTGGCCGAAGAGGAACGCAACCGTCTTCTGCGCGAATTGGATGCCGAATTTAAGGCAAAAGTAAAACCCCTGCAGGACGAAAAGACGAAAGAGGCGCTCAAGGAAAAATTGCTGGTCGCCAAGCGGGAGATAGAAAATATCCAGCTTGGTACGGTGCTCGATGAGGTTGCCTTCCATCATTTCTCGCTGAAATACGGCACGATGTTCGAAGCCTCGATCGGTGCCGAGGCCATATATGAGCTGTGCAAAGTCGTCGACATGGAAGCGCTCGAAGAGCTCCTGACGGCCGAGCTCGAGAAAGCTTCGTCGGTGGAACGGGATCGTCTGCAAAAGCGTTTGAGCTTGGTCCGCTCGATGATCCGCGCCAAGATTCGTCCCGAATGGATGTTCCTCACGACCATTCCGGTCATCCCGCCGGCGCTCCGGCCGATGGTGCCCTTGGACGGCGGCCGCTACGCCACCTCTGACGTCAACGATCTGTATCGCCGCGTCATCAACCGCAACAATCGTCTGAAAAAGCTGAAGGAGATCAACGCACCCGACGTCATTTTGCGCAATGAAAAGAGAATTCTCCAGGAAGCCGTCGATTCCCTCATCGATAACTCGATCCGCCACGGCAATTCGATGGCCGGGGCGCTTTCGCAGGCCCAACGCCGGCCGCTCAAGTCGCTGTCCGACAACTTGAAAGGCAAGCGCGGGCTTTTGCGCGGCAACCTTCTCGGCAAGCGTGTCGACTATTCCGGCCGTTCCGTCATCGTCATCGGTCCCGACCTCAAGCTCGACCAGTGCGGTCTCCCCAAGCACATGGCTTTGGAACTTTTCCGTCCGTTCGTGATCGGTGAGCTCATCAGAAAAGAATTGGCATTCAATATCCGCGGCGCCAACCGCCTTATCGACGACGATATCCCCGAAGTGTGGGCCATCCTCGAAGAGGTCATCAAGGGCAAATACGTCCTTCTCAACCGGGCCCCGACCCTGCACCGCCTCGGTATCCAGGCGTTCCGGCCGACCCTTATCGAAGGCAATGCCATCCAGGTCCACCCGCTGGTCTGTCACGCGTTCAATGCGGACTTCGACGGCGACCAGATGGCCGTCCACGTGCCCCTGTCGGAAGAGGCGCAGACCGAAGCGCGCGAGATAATGGCTTCGAACAAGAACATCCTCAAGCCGGGAAGCGGCGACCCGATCATCAGCGCGAAGATGCTTGATATCGTCCTCGGCTGTTATTGGATGACCCGGATCGTGCCGGGCAAAAAGGGCGAAGGAAAATATTTCTCCAGTCCCAATAGCGCCATCACCACCTTCGATTTCGGCGAAGTCGACTTCCGCGCGAACGTCAAAGTCCTTCCGACCGACAATCCGAAATACGCCGAGTTCGGCGGCAACGTTTTCGAGACGTCCGTCGGCCGCCTTTTGTTCAATTCCGTTTTGCCGTCGGATTATCCGTACATAAACAAGGAGATAGACCGCAAGAGCATGGCCGGGCTTGTCGACGACATGATAAACCGCTACGGCATTTCCCGCATACCCGATATCATGGACAAGATCAAGTCGTTCGGTTTCAAATACACGACGTACGCCGGCATTACCTGGGGCATCGACGACGTGAAGATCCCGATAGGGAAGTTCGAGGTCATCGAAAAAGCCAAAGGCAAGTCGGGCGCGGTCTTCGAGCAATTCAACGAAGGCCTGTTGTCGAAAGATGAACGCCTTCGCAAGAATGTCGAGATCTGGCACGGCGCCAAGAGCGAGATCGAGAAACTTATCCCGGATTCGCTCGACAAGACCGGTTCGGTTTACGACATGGTCTACTCCGGCGCCCGCGGTTCATTGTCCCAGATCACCCAGATGGCCGGCATGAAAGGCCTTATCCAGAACACCGCCGGCGAGACTATCGAATTTCCTATCCTTTCTTCGACCAAAGAGGGATTGACGCCCATCGAATACTTCATTACGACGCACGGTTCCCGCAAAGGTTTGACCGATACGGCGCTGAACACCGCCAAGGCCGGATATCTCACCCGCCGCCTCTTCGACGTGGCGCAGGATGCCATCGTTTCCGAGATCGACTGCGGCACGAAAGAAGGTTTCATCATCCGCAAGTCGTCGCCCACCGGTATGGAGATCTCCATCGCCAAGAACGTGAAGGGGCGCATCCTCGCCGAAGACGTGAAGGATGCTCAGGGCGCCGTGCTCTTCAAACGGGGCCACCTCTTATCGAAAACGGATGCGCTGGCAGTCGAGAACGCTGGCGTGACCGAAGTGACCGTCCGGTCGCCCTTGGTCTGCAAGACTTTGCAGGGCATTTGCGCCACGTGCTATGGCGTTGATCTGGGCCGCAACACCCTCGTTGAGGTCGGCGAAGCGGTAGGTACGGTCGCGGCGCAAGCCATCGGCGAGCCGGGTACTCAGCTCACGATGCGCACCTTCCATGCCGGCGGTACGGCCTCGGTCGGCGGCGATATCACCCAAGGTCTGCCTCGCGTCGAAGAAGTTTTCGAGAAGCGCAGTCCGAAGAACCCGGCTATCGTTGCGCGGGTGTCCGGTACCGTGACTGATATCAAAGATTCAGGCAAAGAAAAGATCATCATCGTATTACCCGATATCGGCGAAAAGGGAAGCAAAAAGCGCGACCCTCTCGAGTATACCGTGCACTACAAGCGTATGCCGCTCGTCAGGGTCGGCGATCACGTCGAGCGCGGCGACATCATTACCGACGGCTCGGCCGACATCGATGAGCTCTTCAAGTACGCCGGCAAAGAGAATACGCAAGACTACATCATCACCGAGGTCAACAAACTGTACGAACTGCAGGGTGAGACCGTTTCCCGCAAGCATATCGAGGTCATCGTCCGGCAGATGTTTTCCCGCCGGAAGATAAAAGAGGGCGGCGGCACCAATCTGTCGCCCGGCGATGTCGTTAGTGCCGCTGATCTCGAAGCGGAGAGCGTGGCGGCGCGCGAGCATGGCGGCGAAGAAGCCAAAGCCGAAGCGCTCGTCATGGGCATTACCGAAGTTTCCCTGTCGCGTAAGAGCTTCCTTTCGGCCGCTTCCTTCCAACACACGACCCGGGTGCTCATCAACGCCGCGATCCGCGGTAATACCGACAAGCTCGTGGGTCTCAAAGAGAACGTCATCATCGGCCGTCTTATTCCGGCCGGCACCGGTTTCAAAGGAAGTCCCAAGGAGCAGATAGTGGCGGCGACGAAGCAGGGCCCAGGAAGTGCGGAAGAGATCATAGTGTAGCGCGGCGCGGGCCACGTTCATTTCGGCAAAAACGATGAGCAGTCCCGTTGAAAAAATAAAAGACCGGCTCGCGATATCAGACGTCATTTCCTGGTACCTCAAGCTCGAAAGGGCCGGCGGCAACTTCAAAGCAAAGTGTCCTTTTCACAATGAAAAGACGCCTTCCTTTTTTGTTTCGCCGGAGCGAGGCACGTATTATTGTTTCGGCTGCGGTGCGAAAGGGGATATTTTCAGTTTCGTCGAACAGTACGAGGGGTTGGATTTTCGCGGCGCTTTGAAATTGCTGGCGGAAAAGGCCGGGGTGCCTCTCGTGTACGAACGGCCGCAGGAGAAGGACCAGCGCGACCGCCACTACCGGATCCTCAGCGAAGCCGCCGCGTTTTTCCAGGCGGAACTCCGCCCCGGCAGCGACGCGGCCGCCTATCTCCAAAAGCGCGGCCTAAAGCCGGAGACCATAAAAAGCTTTCGCATCGGTTTTGTACCGGACGAATGGAGCGGTCTCTACGAACATCTTAAAGCGCAAGGATTCACCGATGCGGAGATAGAAACGGTCGGTTTGGCCAAACGCGGCGAGCGGAGCGGCAGTCCTTATGACCGGTTCCGCGGCCGCATCATGTTTCCCATCGCCGATACCGCCGGCCGGATCGTCGGCTTTTCCGGCCGCATCCTCAAGAAAGAGACGAGCGACGCGAAGTATCTTAACAGTCCGGAGACGCCGCTTTTTCAGAAATCCCGCATCTTGTTCGGTTTTGATCGGGCCAAGGAGGCGATGCGCAAACGCGGGTATTGCATTCTCGTCGAAGGCCAAATGGACCTCGTCATGTGCCATCAGGCGGGCTTTGAAAACACCGTCGCGGTCTCCGGGACGGCGCTCACCGAGGACCACATTTCCCTCATCAGCCGATTTACCGATAAGCTCATGCTTGTCTTCGATGCCGACAGCGCCGGTTTCAAAGCGACCTTGCGGAGCGCGGCTCTGGCCTTATCGCGGGGCATGGAAGTGAAAATGGCGGCGCTACCGGGCGATTCCGACCCCGCCGACCTTCTCTTGTCGGCGCCCGCGCAGTTCGCCGATGCGCTCCGCCATGCCACTCACGTCATAGATTATCTCCTTGCGCACATTTCCCTTCGGGGCTACGATAAACGGGCGCTGGTGAAAGCTCTCGAGCGGGAAGTACTGCCTTTTATCAAGGCCTTGCCGAGCAAGATCGAGCAAAGCCATTACGTTTCGCTCGTCGCTGATCGGGCGGCGCTCCGCACGGACGCCGTGTGGGAGGCGCTCAAAAGCGCGAAATCCGCCGTAGCCGACGCCTCGCCGCCGCTTGCGACGAGGAAGGCGCCGCCAGCCGACTGGCGCGCCGTTATCTTGCGACGGCTTTGGGGGATAATCTTTTGGCAGGAGAGCTCGAAAGAGAAAAAGATCGATACGGCTTCGGTGCGGACGAATCTCACGGCGCTGGTCGGCCTCGACGCGGCAACCGAGACAGCGTTCGCTTCGCGCGCCGAAGAACTTATATTCGAAGCCGAACAATATTTTAGCAGCGACCGGCTTGAGGTGGAGGTTGCCGAGCTCATGCGCAATCTGTCCGTCGATATCATGCAAGAGCGCTTTTTAGAAAAGATGAAAGAGATAGGGGCGGCTGAACAAGCGAAGGATGCAAAGAAAGTTTCCGCCTTGCTTGCCGAGTGTCAGAAGATTTCCCTGGAACTTGAGACATTGAAACGCGACGCCGCCAGCCGATGACTTCATAGTATTTTCACCATTAATCGATTTATATCTTTCCATGGCCCATCATAAAAAGAGCAAGTCCAAGGCGAAAGCGTTAAAGCGGAAAACGAAGAAACTTCGTTCGACACGTTTTGCCGTCAAGAAGACGGCTCCCAAGAAAAAGACCGCGCCGTCGCCGAAAAAGAACGGTCGGAAAGAATGGGAAGGTAAAGCAAATCGGCTCCTGGCCAAGGGCAAAGAACGGGGTTTTGTGACGTACGACGAAATATTGAAAGAGTTCCCCAATATCGAGGATGATATCGTCTTTCTCGATGAATTGTACGGCCGATTCACCGTTGCCGGCATCGATATCCTTGAGGGCGGCGGCGTGTTGGACATGAACGAAGAGGCGGGGAAGAAGGGCCTCGGTAGCGGCGACGCGTCGTACGATTCCATCCAAATGTACCTCAAAGAGATCGGCCAGTATCCGCTCATCAATGCCCAGATGGAAAAGGAATTGGCCAAGCGGATCCAGAAAGGGGATATGGAAGCAAAAAACCTTTTGGCGCGGGCGAACTTGCGTTTGGTGGTGTCCATCGCGAAAAAGTACGTCGGCCGGAGTCCCGACCTGACGCTCCTCGATCTCATCCAAGAAGGCAACCTCGGTCTTTTCAAAGCAGTCGATAAATTCGACTGGTCCAAGGGTTATAAGTTCTCCACCTACGCGACCTGGTGGATCCGCCAGGCCATCACCCGCGCGCTGGCCGACCAAAGCCGGACGATCCGCGTGCCGGTCCACATGGTGGAGACGATCGCCAAATATAAGCAGGTCGTCCGGCGGCTGTCCCAGGATTTGGGCCGCGACCCCCTGCCGGAGGAGATCGCCGTGGAAATGGGTCTGGACGTCGACAAGGTATACCAGATCGAAAAGATAGACCAGGATACGGTCTCGCTCGAGAGTCCGGTGGGCGACGACGGCGACGAGAAATCGACGCTCGGCGATTTTGTCTCGGACGACAAGATATTGCCGCCGGACCAGGAAGCCTCGCGCCGTATCCTCGCCGATCAGGTCCGCGAGATCCTTGCCGACCTTTCGGAAAAGGAGCGCCGGATCTTGGAAATGCGCCACGGCCTTACCGACGGCATCACCCACACCCTCGAAGAGGTCGGTCAGAAGTTCGGCGTGACCCGCGAACGCATCCGCCAGATCGAGGCCAAAGCTCACGAAAAGATCCGCCAGCATGAAAAGGCGGCGAAGCTCAAGAGTTATTAAAACAGCCACTAGTTATTAGTCACGGGGAAGAAAAAAGCGCCGCGATAGGAATCGCGGCGCTTTCGGCGCACCGGCGTCAGTAGCAGTCTTCCTCGTGGAAAACTTCCATCGCCTCTACGGCGTCCGTCTTGCAGTCCCGCGAGCTTCCCGCGAGCGCGAGTGCCCTCTGGAAGCACGTTTCGAGCTCGGCGGGCGTGGGCGCGTCCAGGTAAATGAGTATTACCATCATCTCCTCGAAAGAGGAGGTGAACCGCACCAGGAAGCTGTATGCCCACGCTTTTTCCCGGTCTGACATGGCGGGGAACATTGAGAAGGTGCGGCCATGTGTTGGGTCCGCGAATTGTCCCGACGGGTAAGCCTCAATGAGCCGGGCAGCAGTGTCTGCCTGACAGATTTGTTTTTTGGTCATCATAGAATGTCCTTCTGCCGCTATCATACCAAACTTGACAATTCTGTCAAATGGTTTGTTGTGGAGAAAGTAAGAGGGCCTGAAAAAATGATATACTCGAACTATGATCTCCGAAACTTTTGCCGACCATTACCGGCGGCTCAATAAAGCCCAAAAGCAAGCGGTCGACACGATCGAGGGACCGGTCATGGTCATTGCCGGGCCGGGTACGGGAAAAACAACTATTCTCACGCTTCGGATAGCCAACATCCTTCTCCGGACGGACACACCGCCGGATGCCATTTTGGCGCTGACCTTCACCGAATCCGGCGCGTATGCGATGCGTCGGAAGCTGGTAGAGATAGTCGGCAGCGCCGGGTATAAAGTCGAGATCGCGACCTTCCACGGGTTCAGCAACGGCATCATCAAAGAATATCCCGAGCGTTTTCCCCGCATCATCGGTTCGGCGGCCATGACCGATATCGACCAGATAAAGGTGATGGAAAAGATTATCACCGACGGGACGTTTCCTTTGCTCAAGCCCTACGGCGACCCCTTGTATTATGTGCGGCCGGCCCTTGCGGCCATCAGGGATCTCAAGCGCGAAGGTTTTGGCGCGGCCGACCTGGCGAAGAGCATCGCCGATGACGAGCGCGCCCTGGCGGAAACCGCCGACCTTTATCACGAAAAAGGAGCGCACCAAGGAACAATGAAGGGCAAATACGTGAAGGTCAAAGAACAGATCGCGAAGAATAAAGAATTACTCGAGCTCTTCGTCCGCTATGAGGAGGCGTTGGCTACCGAGAAGCTGTACGACTACGAGGATATGATAATCGAGGTCATCAAAGCCCTCCGCGCCGACCCGGAGTTTCTCCTTATTCTCCAAGAGCGTTATCACTATATCCTCGCCGATGAACACCAGGATGCGAACAATGCGCAGAACACCATCCTGGAATTGTTGTCCCGTTTCCACGGGAGCCCCAATCTTTTCATCGTCGGCGACGAAAAACAGGCGATATTCCGTTTTCAGGGAGCGTCGCTCGAGAACTTCCTTTATTTCAAGAAACTGTATCCGCAGGCCGTAGTCATCTCGCTCGAGGAAAATTACCGTTCTCAGCAGCTTATCCTTGATGCGTCGCACAGCATGATGGAAAAGACCCCGATGCCGGAAGCGTTCGCGCGGGTTCGTCTGCGGGCGCAAGGGGGCGGGGCGCCGGCGCCCGTCACGGTGCGCGAGTTCCGGACCGAAGAGCTCGAGCACTTTTTTGTCGCCTCGGATATCGAGAGGAAGATCAAGGCCGGCGCGGCGCCCGATGATTTTGCCGTGCTGTATCGGGAAAATCGCGACGCATTCCCGCTGGCCGCCGCTTTGGAACGGCGCAGCATCCCGTATCGCATCCTTTCCGACCAGGACCTCCTGCGCGATATCGACATCCGGAAGCTCGTCCTCCTTTTGCGAGGCTGCGCCGAGCCACACAATGCTACGGCGCTCGGCGAGCTCCTCTTCGTCGATTTCCTCGGGCTCGATACGGTGGCGGTTTTTAAGACCCTCCGCAAAGCCGACGCCGCCCGACAGCCGCTCACTGACGAGGTGAAGAAAGATTTCCCCGAGTTTTGGGAAAAGTTCCGCCGCTGGGCGAATCTCGGCAAGAACAAGCCGTTCATGGAAGTGTTCGAAACGGTGGTGCGCGAATCGGGTTTCCTCACCGATGCGATACGAAGCGACCGCTCTCTCGAGCGGCTCCGCGTGCTAGAGGCGTTCTTCAACGAGATAAAAAAACTGTCGAGCGGTGCCAAGGAATATTTCCTGTCGGATTTTATCCGCTACCTTTCGCTCATGGAAGAAC
>VFSW01000606.1_pt1 | contig 52777 bp, 52 predicted proteins | sample 5358111 | NCBI WGS metagenome assembly VFSW01 (sample SAMN11554181, study PRJNA540505) | mine drainage metagenome | isolation source: sediment from site ElyBrook_90M | place: USA: Ely Copper Mine, Vershire, VT | collected 2017 | reverse complement strand
ATTGCTTTCACGCGGCAGGTTTATCTGTAAACCAACTTTGGTTAGATTGAGTAGTTGCGGACGGCCTCGCCTGCTTTCGCGGCGTCAAGTCGGCCTGCTGACTTGTGAACAGCCGTCTCCCAACTCTCTCGGAGGCGTCGTTCAGAAACACACGCTCACACGTCGAGTGTTTTGGCTGGCGGATTTCTGGTGACCACGAAAATCCGGCGAAGGAGAGCACATGCTCAAAAGCGTAAAGTCAGTTCCACTGTTGGTGATTGCTTTTGCTGTCTTCTGCACCGCCTGCAACCCTACGGAGACACCGACGAGTAATCCAGTCACTCCAATCGTTACGGAGACACCGACGAGCAGCCCAGCCATCCCCACCGTCACAGAGACGCCGACGAGCAGCCCAGTCATCCCCACCGTCACGGGGACGCCGACGAGCAGCCCAGTGACTCCAACGGTTCCTGTCGTGGGATGTAGTGTGGGTGACCAGATTCCATACGTCTACCACGATTATCGTTTAACCAAAGTCACCGATTGCTCCCATGCCATCGGTTTGGTCGATGCGTTGCGGCAAGAAGCCGATGGAGATATCCACCTCGCTTTGCAGTGCGCCAACGATGCCTGCAAAGCCCTGCTCACTCCTGGCAATACGACGAACCAGCACGGAGACCTGGTGGTAGAATTTATTTGTGTCTACCCACCCACTCAAGCGGACGCCGTGCAACCTTGCGCGGCTGACCCTGATCCGTTCAAACCGTCGCAAGCCCCGCAAGTCGGACAGTGTGTTTGGATTGACGGACGCGGAGTGAACGACGGTATTCACGGCTGGGGCGAGATTCACCCGGTTGGTGCTTTTGGTCAAGCGGTAGGGGGATGCGCCGGTATGGTTACAAAAATGATCACCCTGGATGCAGAACCTGACGACGGCGAGTGAAAATCGCAGCCAGCTCCAATTTTCCTCATCACTGCCCGAAGCGGCAAGCCCATGCGCCTCTACGCGCGGTAGCCGGCTAATGGGCCACTGCTCCCAAGGGATTGAAAATGAATTCAATCATCAGCCTGGTCGTATCTCTCGTCGTCTGCTTCGCCGCGGCATTTGTGGGTAGCCGCTATTTGCCAGATGAGTGGTTCAAGCATTTGAGAAAACCATCGTGGAATCCACCCAATCGGCTGTTCGCTCCAGTGTGGACCCTGCTTTACGCGTTAATGGCCATCGCCGCATGGCGGGTATGGGAGCAAGTCGGCGTGCAGGCGGCTTCCCTTCTTGCGCTCTTTGTGGCGCAACTGGTACTGAATGCGGCGTGGACGTGGATCTTTTTCGGTCTGCATCGCCTCGACCGCGCGTTCGTCGACATTGTCGTACTCTGGGTTTTGATTGCCACCACGTTGATTGGATCCTGGCAGGTGAATCCGTTGGCTGGGCTGCTCCTCCTACCTTATCTCGCTTGGGTTACATTCGCTTCGTTTCTAAACCTAACGATCTGGCGTCTCAATCGTTCAACGGGATAACAGCTCCACCCGCGATCATTCCGCGAAGTGACCCTGCTTTGGACGCCTGATTCGCGCCGCTCCCCTTGGGTGCGTATTGCATGCTGCTGGGTTTAGCGAGTCTCCTCATCGGCTAGGTTCCCCTTCGGTCAGTCAAAGCAATTCTTTTCTTGGCTCCGTCAGATGGTTAGAGTTAACTGACTCGGCGATCCTGCGGATCGGTCGTCCACAAGGGATACCAGTCCGGTGGTATCACGGTGTAAAGTGGAATGTGATTCGGACCGAGGAGTAACACGCTCTCACCACGATCGAGTGTCAGTAGCTCCCGCGCCTCAACCTCATTCAAGCCGAACAAACTCGCGACACCGGGAACCGATGCTGCCGTTTGTCGAAACAGCACGGTGAGCGCCGCGGTATCGCGAATGACGACGGCTTGCTGCGACGCGCTCAAATCCCCGCCGTGCTGGGTTGCCAAGTGCACGCCGGCATTCCGCTTGCGGAACCGTCGCGCCATCTCTGCTAAATCCTGGGAAGCCCCAGGATGCTCCAACCAGCGCCACGCTTCATCCACGACGACCAGCGTCGGTTGTAATTTCGACAAGACATTCGCCCAGATGAACGTATGCACCTGGCGCATTCGTAGCGCCTGCAGATCGGAGTGCACATTCTTGAGACCAAACACGACCAAGGGTGAACGCGGGTTGACGTTCGTGGGCCGGCTAAACGCCGACGCGTAAACACCTTCGGCGAGCGTCTGCAAACGATCTGCCAGGTCTTGCGCTTCGCGTCGTTCGTCCGTGTGCAGCGCCGCGTACAAGTCGCTCAAGACGGGCGGCTTTTTGCGCCACGTCGACGAGTCGTCGGGTTGAATCCCCGCTTCCTTCATAATTCGCTCGTACGCCGGAATCAGAATGACGTTGCGTTCCTTGTGCGTGAGCGTTCCCAGCGCGATTTCCAACCACGCCAGCACATCCTGCATCCCGTTGAACCACGCATCGGGGTCTTCGGGATTCAAGTCGAGAATGTTCATGTGATGCGGTGACGTCAGCGACATATCGAGATAGGTTCCATTCAATGCGCGACACATCGGCTCGAACTCGCCTTCCAGGTCGAGGATATAGCAGCGCATTCCCAGGAGCACCGCCCACGTCGCCTTGTATTTGAGGAACATGCTCTTGCCCGAACCTTGCTCGCCGACGATGAGTAAGTTCGAATTCGGCAAAGCAAAGTCATTGACGATCACCCACGCGCCCGTCGTACGATCAATGCCGTACGGAATTCCCGTCGCGTCGGCTTGCAAACGTCGCGCGAAGGGAAACATACCTGCGAGCGCGGAGGTCGTGATGTTGCGTCCATGCCCCAGGTAATTCACGCCGAACGGCTGGACGCTGTACAAACCATCCTCTTGTCGGAGCGACGCGCGATAGAAGCGCAGGTTCGCATCGAGCAAATAGTCTTCAAGTCGGCGCGACAATTCTTCAAGTTCTTCCTCCGTTCGTCCGTAGAGCGCAATCGTCCACAAGAGTTCCAGCGGCGGCAGATGACTTGATTCGATGTCGCGCAGCGTCGCTTCGGTTTCACCCAGTTCATCTTGCGCTGTGAAATCGGGCAAGCGTCCTTGCTGGGCTCGCGTCATATTCTCGGCGTACAAGGTCGTGCGCCGTTGGCGCAAGTGTTCGCGCACCGCGGATTTGTCGAGCGGGCGCGTCAAGAGACTTACCCGCACTTCACCGGGAAAATCGTAAATGGTATCAAGCGAGCTGCGTCCGATATTCGGCGGCAAGTCTTCGACGAACCACACGCGCACCCAACCCTCGCCGACGAGATGAATCCGATCGGACTCGATCTTCATCGCCGCCGGCGCCAGGTGATCGACTAAATCGCGTGCGCCGACATGCAAAGGCGATGCACTACGAGCGCTTGGCGCGCGGTCCGCCATGGGTTGTCCGGCTGCAGGCTTTGCCGCCTCTGAATGATCTTGCATCCCTTGATGAAAGGCTGTGCCATCTCCACCCAGCAGACGATCCAATCCACTCAACCAGTTATTCATCAGATGAACCTGCCGAAGGCGCCGAACGCGCCGCGTGACCGCGGTCAGCGGCGACCTGTTCTCCCGGGAGCGGATGAACATCCGCGTCGGTGGGTGCAATCAGACTCTTGATTCGCAGCGTCGGCGGGACGCGATAGTCCGGCATCGAGGGGTGATAGACGCGGTGCAATACCGCGACCAGTTCTTGATCGGTGAGTCGTCGGCTGCCCAGCCCGATGCGCGTGAGACCGCGAATCACTTGATCGGCGCGGTGCTTCAATTCTTCGATTCCGCGCTGGTAGCGCTCCGTCGTCAACCAGACGCGACCGCGCACCCGTTCTTCAGGCGGAATGGGATCGTAGGGCAAGACGATGAGATAAAGGGGCGCCTGTGGATTCACCTGTCGCACCACATCGAGCATAAAGTTGATCCAGCCGTACAGCGCTTGAGCATACGCCGCATTCCCTTCGCGCTGCCGTTTCTGCGCTTCGCCATCCACATGCGCGAGATATTCCTCAAGTCGTTGCCTCTTGCGCGCGACGACGATCTGATAGGGAAAGCGCAGAGTCAAGAGAAAGTTTCCATACTGGGCGATGAGACCGTCGCGTGCGCTGTCGGAGAGCCGCGTCAGATCAATTCCTTCCGCTTCGATCACCGCCGCGAGCTCACCGCTTCGCAGCACAATCGTATGGTCACGCACCGCTTGCGCGAGAATATGCTCCTGGGTTGAAGGTAAGCGCGCTGGGTCTGCCATATTTCTCACTTTCTGTACTTTGGCAATGTCACATTCATTTATCCTTCTGTGTGTTGCCGTGTGGTTCTGCGGCTAATCTGACAGTCTGACATTGCTAAAGTACGATCGACTTTTTCCTACAATCCGAATCATGTTGCAGCCATTGAGTCTTCGAACAAATGCCCCCAAAGGCTAAATGTGTGCTAAAATACAATGGCGAGTTGATTTCGAGTCGCTTGGTCGGGCGGACGAAGCCTGTCTCTACTGTCAGTTGGTATTCAGAAAGGAGGCAGTATGTCTCGCGACTTGTTCTTGGCTGTGGCGTGTAGCGTCTCTCTGGCAGCATGCAGTCCCACGTCTTTTTCAGTTCCCGTCGCACAAACTTCATCGGTCACAAATAACGTTTCCGAACACCCCACCTGTGTACCGACGCCCACTCGCGCGCCCATCGGCACGCGGACACCTACCCCCACATTTCCGGAACCCGGAACACCTTGGCCGACTCCACGGTCCGGGATGCCGAACTTTGTCACCGTGACTCCGTTTCCATTCGCGAGAATCACGGACCTCGCGTCCGGTTGGCCCGAAGAGCAAAAGGCGCGCTTTGTTGTCTACCGCTGCAACGGGAGCTATGAACTCTATGTCATCCCGTGGTCGCCGAGCCACACTACAATAACTGAAACGCTCAAGTTAGCGCCGGGAGACTTTATCGTCACAGCGACATATCCCATGCCGTCGACGCATCTACTTCCGCCGGTCAGTCCACCGCCGATGGAAACTCGGGTGATGACGCTTGTGCAGGCGCGGCAGACGGCCAGCTTCCATTTCTTTGAGCCGACGTATTTGCCCCCGGGTTTTCGGATCAAGACGGTGACGCGGTGGGACGAACCTTCGGCCATCCCGCCCCAAACTGGGTTTACGCTCGAATATATCGGTCCCATCCCAGCAGGTCAGGCCAGTTCCGCGTTCCTGTGGATCAGTGAAACCTACTGGCCTCCCCAGCCAACGCCACCCGGCGGGATCCCACCTCCTCCGCCCTACGAGACTCCCCAACCGCGAGTGCCGATTCATGGTCAGAGCGCGCTGGTCGATCGAACTCTATATGGTCCGGCGTGGTTTACGCCGGAACCACCCAATCAACTTTATCCTGCGCTGAATTGGGCAGAGCAGAACGTCTTCCTGAGAGTTGGAGGCTCCGTGAGTCTTGACGAGCTAATCAAGATCGCTCAATCCTTGAAGTAGAACCGCTGACCAGCGAGCAACTCGCGCTGGCCATCACAGCTCCCCGGTTTTCTGAGCTGTCCCGTCCGATCTGACCATCCGGAGACCATTCCCTTATCGCGTCACCGGCTTTCTGGGGAGCTTTCTACAGACCCGACAATCGGGCGCGCCACAACCTGTGTCAGTGTGCCGGTAAACCATGCAGCAGCTTCCCAGCGCGGGTCGTTGCCGCCGCCCACCGCGTTACCGATTAACCACGGCGCAAACGCCAAGAAATAGGGCTCGCGCCGGGTTGACACAAACTGATACATCGGCACAATCACGTTTGCCATGGCGTTCGCATCTCCCAGACCACCTTCGGTGACAATGATCGGAAGACTTGGTTCTGCCGAAAGGCCGCCACTAAAAACCTTCTTGGTTATGACATCGTAGCGGCGATAGCGAAAAAATCCGTCAGCGGTCTGGTTCTGGCTGTCGAAACTGCCGTAGTTGTGGATCGAAATCCACATCGTGTTGACGAGATCGAAGCGTCCGAGTCGTTTCAACTCTTCCAATGCCGCCTGGAAGAAGGCGAGATCCGAATCGTCCGACTGCGGCGACATTGGCGCAAACCCGGGGAGTCCGCCGTTCGCCGCGACGACTTGGGCCGCTTGAACCCACCATGCCACATAGGCCGCCGGCGTATGCGGCGCGTCAGTACACCACTCGTCGTCCACATTGGGCTCGTTGAAGATCTGAATGTAGCGCACACCGCGCTCGCGGTAACGCGCAACGATCCATCCCAGCCGCTGCCAATCCATCGGGCCGATTTGTCGATCGATTCGCATCACTACTTGAATCCCCTCGGCGTTGAGGCGATCTATCAGATAGTCGTTCGCGATCATATTCCAGTCGTCCATGCCTTGCAGGATGACGACCCACCGAATCTTCATCGCGGCGAGCTCGGGCACGAATCGATCCACCACGGCCTGCGTCTGGTAATCCGTCGGAAACCAGTCGAGCCCGCGTCCATTGTCACTCGTGGGACGCGGAAAACTCGCGAGCGGCAAAGGCGCGAACGCATCGGCTCTCACATAGGTCGCCGGACCGCTGTAGAACACGTAGGAACGTTTTTGGGTGCTCACGACCACGCGAACCGGCGTCGGCGCGAACGCGCCGGCGTGTGTCAGGTTTCGCGTCGGTGTGACCGGCGTTGTTGGGCTGGGTATTGCCGCGGTGGTTGTTGGCGACTCGCTGGCTGCCGCGCTGGATGTGATCGTTGGGCTCGGGCTTGGATGGGCGGTAACATCCGCGCCAATGGATAGCCGCCGTGATGGAGCTTGACGGGTAGCAGAAAACATCGGCGTGCCATCTACCTTTGCCACTGGCGCAAGGGCTACGTTCGACGGGTCGGGGGCTCGGCTCAATCCGATGAGCACCAGGCTGCCCAGGGTGAGCATCGTAACGATGATCGCGGTCAGCACCTCTGTATTTGGGTGATCAGACATTGGACAACTCCAGCCTCTCCGTCTCACGCGCGTCGAAAAACCTTCTCGTGCACGCGCGTCGATCTCTCAACGTCCCACCTGGAACAAGAACCATCCTTGGATTTCGCCCAAGCCGCCGCGCAGGAGAAACACGGCGAAGGCAAAGAGTGAGAACAGCATCGCCAGGTCGATCAGCACGACGACGGCCGATGGCGCGGCGGTGGTCCGCGCTGTTGGCTGCAGCAATTTGCCGCGCGAGAAATCGACTGCATTAGCAAGCGCCTGTCCCGCCGCAGGTCGATCTTGACCATCCTCTATGGCGTCTTGCGCGCCACTTGCATCGGATGGTGGTTGATCTATCGCCATCTCGGCCACCTGGTCGCGCGTCGAGGTACGCTCCGCGTCGCTGCGGGTCCATACACGCTTTTGCGGATGCGTCCAAAATTTGATCTGCGTCGCGAGCCACTGCTCCGCCGTCATGCCGTCCTTGCGAAAGAAGGCGAGCGCCACGCCCAGCGAAATGATCCCCAAGCCGATAACGACTCGGATGACCAGGCTGCTTCCTTCCACCGGACCGAAAAGAACGATCGCGCCGGCGGCGACTCCAGCGACTACGAGATAGCCCAGCTGTCGAAGCGTCAGACCGTACCAAGGGCGAAAGCCCAACTGAATGCGTCGCGGAAACTGGATCTGCATCCGCTACCCCACCCCTTCGCTCGCCGCGCGGTCCGCATTTTCGTTTGAGCGTCCGGCTCCCGCGTCTGCGTCATCCTCGATCAGTTCGATGCGATCTCCCAACTCAGTCCCCGTCTGCGCCAGGATACCCGGCGGCATCTCGAGCGCCATCGCCGAGCGCCAGACCAGTGGACTCACCCGCGACCGCTTGATCTTCCCGATCAAGTGGATGGCATTCCCGTCCGAGTCCAAGAACAGGACGTCAATGGGAAAGCGCATCCCGAAGGTGTGGATGCTCTTCGTGCCGGGCAAGACCAGTCCTTCACCGCGCGCCAACACCGCGCGACCGATGAGACCGCGCCGCCGTTCCGCGGCCGTTCGGGCGACCACGGCTCTTTCGATCAAGGTTTGCCCACGCGTGCGATTGATCACTTGCATTGATTTTCCTCTTACTTCAGAATAAGGTTTCTTCGACGTTCAATTTATGATCTCGTTCGCGCGTTCGCGCGCCAGAGCGTCATCGCGCGCGGAGAGACCACGCCACGCGCTTCCATCTCGCCCAATCGAGCACCCAGTTCCTGGATCGGATTGGTCGGCATTCTCTGACCGAGACCGTTTTGGAAAATCTCCTGGACGGCTTGACTGAACTCTGCGCCGGCGGACCAACCGCCGCCGGTTTCGGGCGAACGAATCTCATGGTAGACTCGCGCCGCCGCGCCCGGCGTGATGCGATTTCCGAGCGCGTTCGAAATGGCTGCGCCCATCTCCCAGTCGTGCGGCGCCATCTGAGGATGCCAGGGGATGGGCTGAGCAGGAACTTGAACCGTCGGTTCTCGCGGTGATGTATCGACCATGCGGTTCGCGAGAAATCCACCGGCGTTGTTGCCGTAGCCGGCGTCCTGCGCCATCGTCTCCAGAGGCAATCCTTGCCGCGCCGACGCGATGACCGGCGTCATGCTGCGATCCCACGCGCCAGTTTGCCACTCGACGTCCAAGTCTTGACCTCTCGCGCTCACCTGATGGAATGCGTCGACGGCCGCGCGGGCGGCAGCCACTTGTTGATGCGGATCAGAATACAGCGATGCGAACGCGCCGGCGCGTTCGCCCAATGAATTCGGCAGAGTGCCCACAACGTTCGCCGCTTCTTGAGCGAGTATCGGACGGGCTGGAGTCGTGCTCAGCGGCGCGCTGGATGCCGCCAGCGGAATTCCCATCGGTGATACCGATGGCGTTTGCAGCGGCGGCACGGAAGTTGCAATTGGAGCCGCGCCATTTCGTGCCTTATCGTCAAGCGGTTGTCCGGCTGAAAGTACCGCAGGATTAGCTCCGTCACTTTTTGTGTCAGGCGCGAGCGCCGCAGCGTCTGCACGCGACGTTACGACCATCGGGCTGCCGGCGCTCTTCGGCGCATTCGGCTCTACGGAATTTGCTGTACTTGCTGGCGCGGTCGGAAGATGGCTTTGGCTGTGGCTCAACGCGCCTGCATCCTGACTGGGCGGATGGCTTGGCGCAGCGCCGCCCGTCGGACTAGAGCTTGGATTCCTTGGTCGCGGGCTACTGCCGGTGCCATCTGCTCCCGGCGCGCTTTTTCCACCGGCGGTTGAACCTCCTCGTCCGGCTTGGCTTTGCTCCCAGCGCGCCTGAGACTGCTCTTCGCGGTCGCGCTGTTCCATGGCGCCGCCGAGGGACCGCATCCCGGCTCCGAAACTTCCAAGCATTCCTGGCTGCCGAAACAAAACATCTCCTGCGCCGCGCAAGGCGGCGCCGGGATTGAAGGCATGGCGCGCGATGCTGGCTGGCGAACCCGCACCTGACGCGCCCGCTCTTGCCGCTGAACTCGCTGCACTCGCAGATGAGGCGGCAGCTGCTCCTGCACTTGCGCCACCAGCACTTCCTCCTGTTCCGGCTGCGCCTGCGGCGGCTGTTCCTCCCGCACCCGCCGCGATCGAACCGCCCGCGAGCGCGGTCACTCCGGCAACCGCGAGCGTGCCCAGTGTCGTAACTGTGCTCACCGCTTTTTGCATCACCTCTTCCGCCGCGCCGAAGACGCCTTTGATGATGACGCCGTCGACCGTGAGCAGGATGCTGAGCACGCCAATCGCGCCGATGAAATTCACAAACGCCGCCATCGGATCGTTCGACGCTCCGCGCACGGCGAGAATCATCACGAACTTCAATAGAAGCGCATTGATTGGACCAATCGCTTCGACCATGATGAATCCGCGCAGCCACATGTAGCGGAACCAACCGAGCGGCGGCAGCACACCCAGGATAATGATGACGGGCGCGAGCGCGACCAGGAGGTAGAGGATCACAAAGCGCGCGAGAAACTGAAAGATGAGCGCGCTCAAGGTCGCGAGTCCCATCAAGATCACAAAGATGACGATGATGAGCGACGCCGGCATCGAAACCAGCGTGAGTACCAGGCCCGCGGTACCAAAGACGAGCGTCGTAAGCGCGTTCGGCTGAAACCCGGCTTCCCCGGTAAAGCTCATGTTGAGAATCGTCATCGTCGTCGCGTTGGTGAAGCGATTCGCCAGGTCCATCCAATACAAACTGGTCGCGCTGAAGACGACGGCGAGGAGCCAACCGCCGAGCGCCTCTTTGAGATCGCCGATGCCCCACGAGGCGGCCGCCACCGCGTCCTTTGCCGCGATCGCCGCGATGAGCGCGAGCGTCAACGGCCACAGCAGCACCGCGACCTTCACCATCAGCCGCCAGGCGGGTCCCATCACGTCGTCGCCATTCGCGATCCCGCCGCCGGGCGTGATGATGCCAGGACTGGACGTGAGCCAGCGTCCGATCGACGCGGAGAAAAAGGTCTCCAGCGGCGTGATCGTGCCATTCAACATGGACTGGGCCGCATTCTGCAATGCCTCCACCAGGTTCTGAAAAGGGAACTGGATGATTTGGTTGATGACCTGTGTGATCGGATTGCCGTCCCCGGACGGTGGCGGTGGGGGTGGCGTCGGCGATTGCGGCGAAGGGTGCCGTGGCGGCGCATCTTTCGACTCGACGGCGCTCCGCTCGGGATGCGGCGCACTGGCTGCCACCGGGCGCGCAGACGCCAAGAACGCGAGTCCGACACAGACGGCGATGACCAAGAGACCGTCCTGGGCGTGCCGAAGGATCGCTTCGGTCAAAGTAGCGAGCATTCTCAAAAGACGCATATCCGCCATGTCGACCTCGCCAAGATGTGTAGTGGAAAAAGTGTCTGTGGCAAGCCAAACCTCGCTGGTCATTCGCCAAACACCCCATGTCCCAATGAGGGTCTTGGCGCACGTCAAAGTTGGATGATTCAATCGATAGAAATCGAAATCGCGCCGTGCTATAGTTTGATCGATGGGCGAACCCGTCGCCCGCGGAGGTGAGCCATGCTTCCACAACCTATCGTCGATGCGTTGATCGTTCTGGGTATGTTCCTGCTGCGCATCGGACTGCCGATCATCCTTTTGTTCGCGCTGGGTTATTGGTTGCAAAAGAAAATGCACCCGCAAGAGGCGGACAAGCCCAGCCAGCGGACCGCCGGGGCGCGCCTCCTTCCCTTTCGCCAGTCTCAAACCACCTCGTCCTCATCGACGCATTGCTGGGATGTGAAACACTGCGATCTAACCGTGCGCGCCCAGTGCCCGGCGTACGCGTCTCCCGATCTTCCCTGCTGGCTCGCGTTGCAAGCGGCTGGAGTCAAGCTTCGCGACGAGTGTCACACCTGCGAGTGGTACAAGCCGAAGTACGCGGCGGCGTGAGTGCGCGGCGAGGCAAGTCGTTCGACAACCAGCCGACGGGCGGCTGGTTTTTGTTTCGCGGCGCATCCGCGCGTCGCGAGCACGTGCGGATACAAACCGTAATTCGAGAAGCGCCGTCCAACGCACCTCCCTCATGGTTTTCTCTGCGCCGGCGCGCCGGTTTGGATTCTTCCACAATTCCTCCATGCGGTGCGCATAATTCATCCACACTTCTCTGTCATACTCCGGTCAGAAAAGGAGGTGACTATGCTGAATGTGTCCAAGTGGCTTTACGATTCCCTTTATCGATTCTCGACGCCGCGTTGGGACAATGGGAAAATTCCCCCTGAGCTCGTCACGCTGACCGAGACCGACCGCCCTCGCGGGCGCGCGCTTGACCTGGGCTGTGGCACAGGCACCCAATCCTTGTATCTGGCCGAGCACGGCTGGAGCGTCGTCGGTGTGGATCTAGCGCCGAAGGCCATCGAACGGGCTCGCGCGAAAGCCCGCACGCTGAAGACCACCGTCGATTTCCAAATCGCGGATGTTACGCGTCTCGAATTCCTACGCGAGCCCTTCGATCTGGTGATCGACCTCGGCTGCTTTCACAGTCTGGGCGCTGCGGCGCGCAAACGTTACGCCGAAAGCGTGGCGCGCCTCACCCGCTCCGGCAGCACGTTTCTGCTGTATGCCTTTGACCATCCCAGCGCCTTTGGTGTCGGTGCTAGCCAGGAAGAAATCTCCCAGCTGTTTGCGCCGCATTTCGCAGTCCGCCAGGTCGAGCAGGGAACCTATCTCGGCGGCCGCGCCTCTCTCTGCTATCGCCTCAACCGATCGTGAGTTCATCCAGGTTTAGGGCAGGTCGATTCCCCCGGTGCTCTTGTAGGCTTTGAGCGTGTCGATGATCGTGTTGGCGATGGTGATCGTGAAGATCGCGCCCAGGAAGCACATCACGATGCCGGCGATTCGCATCCACGTCGTCGAGAGTCCGCCCGGGCGACCGACCATGACTTCGACCATTCCCGTAACGAAATTCGTTGCAATGCCCACTGCCAGGAGAATGGCGGAAAGCGCGATGAGTCCATCGATCAACATCTTGGCGAGACTCGCGATAGCGTCACTCATGCCCGGCGTGCTGTCGGCAAACGCAACGCCTTGATTCGCGAGGATGAGCAGCACAGCGCCCAAAACTCCGATGACTTTGGCGCGCACGGCAGGACTTTCCACCCATCCCTCGATACGGATTCGCATAGCTTGAAACATTTCGTCTCCTTTCGTGTTTCAGAATAGAATGCCGACCAGCGCGTTGCTGATCGAAACCGCGGTGAGCGCAATGACCAGGCAGAGGATCACCGCGCCGATCTTGAACCACAGCGCGCTCAACAGCGATGGCGCGCCCAAAACAAAACCAGCCTGCGCTTCCAGAAACCCGGTGGCCATCGCGAGCGCGAGCAAAACCGCGGTGACTTGAATGACGAGCGTCAGCACTTCGGCGATGACTCCGCGTAGATCGCCGAACGGGTCCAACACGATCAGTGAAGCGAACGTCACGTGGTGAATCACATGAACCTCATTCGTTCCATCTACCAGGATGTGACATTCGAAAAGCGACAGAGCCGGTAGATAGAAACATCGGGCAACCGCATCAAGGGTTGGGCAGACACCGTTCCTCCGATCCATTCCGCCTGGGCCGCGGAGAGCCCGAGAATCGCGGCGAATTTTCCATTTATCTTTAACCAGACGACGGGACGCTGCCCGGTCACGCCGCGCGGCGTGATCCACTCCACCTTCACGACGGACGCCGGCTCGCAAGGACCCGCGAGCCGCGGCGGATGAACCCATTCGGCATAGTCCTCTTGAATGGTTCGCTCTGCCGATGCCGGGATGTCGGTCTGGGCAGCGCACGCCGCTGCGGTCGTGAGAACGAGCGATAGGAACAAGAGGTCAATGAATTTCTTTCGCACCTTTACCTCCGTAAGATTCTCGACTCGCCTCGCGGCGTTCAAGGCTTGACTTGGGTCGCCGGAATCGGCAACACGGCGATGGTGATCGCACGATCCAGATAACCCGAATTCAGAACCACGTGCAGCCCGTAGGTCCGCGTTTCCGAAGGACAGATATCCTGCGAACCGTGTCCCGGCTGTCCTTGCCCATTCACATACACGGCGCGCACGCCTTCGACATCCCAGCGCAGAGTGGTGCACTCTCCCGCCATCACCCAGGGCGCATCGGCGCGAAAATCGACATACATCGGCGGAGTGGCGGTCGGCATAGGTGTAGGCGATGGCGCGAAGGTTGGCGTGGGCACGGGCGGCGGTGGTGCGTCGACCACTGGCAGACGGCTCGCATCTCCCGTCACCGAGACGAAAGAACCATTCACCCACCCGCTCGGCGGTGGGACAAGGAAAAGCCACTGGCTTTCGTTATCTTGTCCACGAACGTTGACGCGTGTTCCCTTGCTCAACTGGGTGACTATGGGATATTCCGTCCCGGGTCCGCGTCGCACGTTCACCGTCGAAGAAATGACCCCGCTCAACACACCGGGCGTTACGGGAACAACGGTCGGCGAAGGAGTAAAGGTCGGCCACGGCGTATCCGTTGGGCGCGGCGTAAAGGGCGGCAGGAGAGTGGGTGTCTCGGTCGCGCGGAGTCCGGGTGACCCATGCGATCCCAACCCCAGAACACTGCACCCCGAAATCAAAAACAAGCTCACGACCATCACGACGAACGGCCAATGATTTCTCGCTCTCATTGTTCGACCACTCCTGCCGCAGCAAACGCGTTGACGGTCACGGGCTGATTGCCATTCACCAGACCGAATAGAAGGGTGGGCACTTGAATCTGGACACACACGCCCACCGCCGGTTGTGTCTCGGTCCAGGTCGTCGTGTTCCACAAACTGGCGCGCGATGCGCAGGGAGCTGGCAGGCTGAAGGTACCTCCGCCCGGAGTTGGCAGGACTCCGATCTGATACTGATAGTTGGACATCCCGCGCGCCTGCATGACTTGCTCCAGCGCGCTTTGTGCTGCGCCGGTCGCCGCGTACGGATTGAGTGACATCTCGCCGGTCGCCATGAACCGAGTCCAATCGCGCCCGAAACTCGCGCCGCGCAGCGCCGCATCGTTCGCCGCGCTGTAGGCGAACGTGCGCGCGTCCTGAAGGCGATACACATCCACGATCGCCGCGGCGAGCACCATCAGGATCAATGTGAAGAAGAGCCCAGCGACGGTGGCACTGCCACGTTCCTCCTTCAACCGATCAAGCCGGAGACCCAAGCCCTGAAGATTTCTGGCGTGACTGATTTCGCATTTCGGATTCTGATCCATTCCATCCTTCATCCTTTAGACTCGCAAGGAATCGTTCTACCGCTTCGGGATCGAATTGCGTGCCGGCATGGCGTTCGATTTGGAGCCGCGCCTGCGCGGGCGTGAACGCCCGGCGGTACGGGCGATCGCTCGTGAGCGCCGCATAGGTATCCACGAGGGCAACGGCCCGCGCGACGAGCGGAATCTCCAGCCCGCCGATGCCACAGGGATAGCCCGTGCCATCCCAGCGTTCGTGATGAAACCGGGCGGCATCCACGCTGGTTCTGGGCGCACCGAGGTCCGTGAGAATCTGTGCTCCACGCACCGAATGCTGTCGCATCCTTTGCTGCTCACCCGGATCGAGCGCGCCCGGCTTGTTCAGCAGCGTCAGCGGCAGGGTGATCTTGCCAACATCATGGAATAGTCCAGCCCAGTACCACGTTTCGGTCTGTCCGATGGGCGCAAGTTCGACCATGGCGAGCGCGACCAGGACTCCATGCGTGAAAACGTCGATATCCCAATGCGAAAGGATCGTCATCGTCGCGTGCAGTCGGTGGCGCGTTTCGTCATCCAACTTCTCGGTCAAAACGGTACGGTTCACGGATAGGCCTCAACGCTCTGAGAATGCGTGACGCGCAACGACTTGGGCGCGAAAATCATTAGCGGTGCGACGGGTTGATAGGACACCTCAGCGGTAACGCTGAAAATGGTTTGAAACGCTGGGCTGGGCATATCGACGGTCATCTGCACGGTCCCGGCTCCTCCGAGCACATTGTGGTCCAACTCGGTCTGTATCATGTTCTGGGCGGTCGCTTGATCGCTCGGCACCAGCGAGAGATACCGCGCCGCGCGATAGGTTCCCACATCGAGCGCGTGTTTCACCGAGACCTCGCGCGCCATCTCCGTCGCGCCAAAGAATGTCACGACGAAGATCAACAGAAAGAAAACCATCTCGATGGAAACGGAACCGCGTTCCCATGAGCCCATGCGCCAATGAGCCAATAAACCAAACTTCCGTGCGGCAATTCTTTGGCCCAGACCTGCCCTCCCTGGCATCGCCCGCCGGGGCAGGTGTGCGTGCGGCGCCAGGGTTGGCTCATTGGTCAATTGGCTCATTGGCTCATTTACCTTGTGGTGTGGATGATGTACCATGCGACACTCCATCTTACGGGATTGCTCGCCAGACCAGTGAGATCGTAGTACGCCTGCGCGGACCAGTTGCCGGTGAGCGACGATCCAAAGCACGTGTCGCCTCCCGCGCTCACCGCATCGAGGACGAACTGTCCGACGGCATCCGTTGTCGCGTAGTAGGTCGTCGGGTTTCCGTTCGGGTCGATCAGAACCAAGCGAATCTCTTGACCACTGACGAAACCTCCGCTAAGAACTCCGCGCAACACCTGCGTTGGCTCGCCGACGATGGCTCCGCACTGAAGCAGAAACGCATAATCGCGGTTGAGCGTGAGCGCGAGTTGCGGCGTCGGCGTCAACCTGGGTGAAGGCGTCGAGGTCGGCGTCGGAGTGTTCGTCAGCGTTGGCGTCCATGTCGGAGTTGGCGTGAACGTCGCGGTGGGCATGACCGTCGGCGTCGCTGTCGCCGTAGGTGTCGCCGTAAACGTTGATGTTGCGGTCGCGGTGAACGTCCACGTGGGCGTCGGCGCCACCACGCCGATATAGATGCGAATGTAATCGATGTCCAGGGTCGACCACGAACCCGGTCCCGCGCCGCCCCAGCTCTCATCGTACGAGTTGCCAAAATAGGTCGAGAGGGGCCGCCACGCGCGCCACGGATTGGATCCCGCGTAGGATGCGCCGTCGAGGTAAAGATACCCCGTTCCGCCGATGAATTCGGCGCGCATCGTGTGCCACGTGTAATCCACGGGAATCGAGACTTTGCCCGCACCCCCTTGATAGACATTCGCGTTTCCTCCAAAGCGACCTGGAGCTGACGGTTGGTGCTGCTCGTTGTGCAGGATGTTTTCGTAGTTGTTTACGGGATATGAATCGGTCACTGCATAGCGCGAGCCGCTGAAACTCGTCGTGCCAACCCCGAAGGCAGACCCATACGCGGTCAGGTACGGACGGCGGAAACGGATTTCAACCGCGTAATTCAAGTTGTTCGCATTGATGTAACTGTAGAGGTCGTTTCGCCAGATCATCGGGTAGGTGTCGGACCAAGGCGATTCCAAATGAAGGAATCCATTCGCCGTATCGATCCAGTCATTACCCCCACCGCGATCGATGGACCAGCCCGCGAGGTCACCCCCCGAGTTGAATTCGTCCGCGTAATACAATTGCCACGTTGTCTGCGCGGGCGGCGCGGCGCGCGCCGATGAAGTTGCGCCAGCCAGGATCAGGCAAAGAAGGGAAATGGCAACCAGAATACGCACGCCCAACATCACGGCTCCGGATGCGTCATTACGTAGAGATTCTTGCTTGAACGGAACGCTAACGCGCCTCGCGACCATGGGTCACCTAACCTTGCGCCAAACGAATCAGTAGATAGACTCCACCGGCCAGACAGAACGAAAAGGCATACGGGACCGCCTCCTTTTCAAACTCGGCCTGACTGGGCAATAGCTGGAGTGTGATCAGGCGCCAGAACAACGCGCGTGGAATCGTACGCCACTGATGCCGATACTTGAAGGCGAGATACGGGAGACCCGTGACCAAGATGCTCGCGGCGACCAGCCACCCCAGTTCGATCTGTGGAAATAACCCGAACAGTCCCATCAAGAGCTTCGCGTCTCCGCCGCCCATAAAGTGCGCCGTCCACAGCGACAGGAACAAAACCCAGTAGAAAAGAAACACGACGTTGTGAGTAGCCACCGCGCGCACAATCCCCACCGCCATGAGCGGATAGGTCGTTCCGTTGGGGACGCGGTGCGTTCTGAGATCATTCAACGCAATCCACACCAAGAGTGCGTTCATGCCGACGATGGCAAGCGGGACAGGAATCTGAAACGCGGTAGGGAAAACCAAGGCGAGCGCCAGCGCACTGATCGCGACCGATAGAACGAAATCGCGCGTGCGTACAAAATTGGGGGTGGCAAACCACAGACGCAAGAAGGGTCCCACATTTTGTACGCGCGTACAAAAATGGGTCACACGATTACGTCGAGTAAATCGTACGCGCGTACAATTTGCTTGACGTAATCGACCGATCAGATTTGTGTACGCGCGTACAATGGATGGTCGAAGGGTCTGCCGCGTGTTCATAGGCTGCTATTGATCGCCTTGATTTTGGCGACGAGGGTGTTGAAGAGCGCGATGATGGCGAGCGTCATCAACGCGGCGACGAGCGTTGCCAAAATCACATATTCCATCGTTTCGAGTCCGCGTTCATCGTAGTGAAAGTTTTTCCAAGTCATTCGTTACTCCTCGGTGGAGGGATCGGGAACGGTTGGTCGCGTTCCCCATCCCTCCGTTGTCTGACCGCATCGTTCCGTGAGATCAAATCCCGTTTCGTCCTGTGCGCAGGTCGAAGGACGCCTCGGCGTATTGCTCCAAAAGGCATAGGGTTGCAGATCGCGCGGTCTTCCACGGGGGATCGCGGTCTCTGTGATCCGTAAGAGCCGGTCTGAAAAGTTCTGGATCTGTCGCAAAGACGCAAAGGGTTTAGATAAATTTCTTGGCGACTTTGCGGCTTTGCGTGAGTTTTCAGACAGGTTCTAAGGATGACCTCACGGCGATTTCGTCCTACGGTTGCGCGGCGGTGGGCACGTTGGTGGTGATGATGCTGTTCGTTGCGTCCGCGCGCGCGTGCGTTGTGTTCCAGATCGCCAACATGATGAGCGTCATGATGGTAACGATGAGGGTCGCACCGAGCACGAACTCCACCATCTCTGTGCCGCTCTCATCGCGGTGAAGCTTTCTGAGTAAACTCACTATCGTCTCACCTCCCTTCCCAAGAGATTTACAAAATCGAGATCATTCGGCGAGAGACTTGTGCCTACTTCTCGCCAGGCTCTTATTGAGCACTTACCGAAATATCATCAAACGCATTGCCAGCGTATGAGCACCCATACCAGGTCGCCACAAAACTGATCGTTTGCGACCCCGCCGTCACGGAAGGAACAACATAGTCGACGTTGCTCCATCCCTGGTTCGGAGCCGTGTACCAGCTGTTGGTGGTTCCAGCCACGTTGACCTGGAACTGGGAATAACAGTTGGTCGTTTCCTTGACCCAAAAATTCACGTGGAGATTTCCACCGGGAAACGTGAATGTCTGAGACATGGACTGGTTATTCTGTTTGAGGCACTGCGCCGCGTAGGCGCCGCTGTGCGCCCCCAAATTGCTGGCGATGGTGCAGTTCCCGCTCCAATATGAACTCCCTAACTCAAAGCCACCGTTCTGGATGAGATTGGTGGACACGGCTGTGGGCGTCGCCGTCGGCGCGCTCGTCGGCGTCGGCGTGAGAGTCCGTGTCGGCGTGCTCGTCCGCGTGGGTGTTAACGACGCTGTCGCTGTATGGGTCGGCGTATTCGTTTGAATGGCGGTTGGTGTGAATGTTGCCGTCGCGAGTGCGCTGTCCGCATTAAAGGTGAACGCCACAGTAGTCGCCGCAAGCTGATACACATTCGTGACCGTGAGCGGTAGCGTCGCGTGAAAGCAGAGTATTTCGCTTCCGTCGGCGGCAAGCTGGCGATAGCCCACGCCGGTGGCAGGGATGCCGATGTACGCGCCAACGAGTGTGCCGCTGTAGAGTGAATCTCCAGATGCCGCCCACCCAGCATCGGAACAATCCACGACCCTCGACTTGACGGCCAGTACGAGCTGGTTCGCTAGACCTTTTCCGTCGTCGGCCGTGACCGCTGTCGTCATCGCGTAACGGAACGGCAGAGAACCGGCGTTCGTGACCGTCAGCGGTCGGGTCACCTGGTCCCCCGGTGCCATGTCGGCATAGGTGACAAGCGCTGAAGCCGGATTCGCCGAGATGACGAGCGAGCCGGTAGTAAACGTATTGTTCGCCACTGTCGCGCGGCTTGTGAATGCCGCGGCGACGACGGTAAGGAAGAGACCCGCTAAAATACCGGCAGTGATAAGCAAAACGAGTGATCGTCTACACATACTTTTGTTCTTCAGGCTACGGGGATAGCGTTCCCGCCGCAATCGGTGTGGCAAGCGACGTAACATTCGTCGGCGCCAGAGTAGGCGTCATCGATACCACCATCGTTGGCGTGGCCGTTTGCCTTATTGTCGGCGTCCCGGTTGGCGTTGGCGATGCGGTCACGTGTGCACCTGCGGTCGATGGAGGGTCAATGCGGCACTGCCAAAGGCAGCGCACCAAGGTCGCTCCATCGGCAGACGCAGGCGGTGTTGGAACAGCGGTTCGCACGAGTGTCGGCGTTGGCGTCAATGTGAATGTCAGGGTCGCGGTCGCGACGGTCTTCGGCGTTGCCGTTGATGTTCGGGTCCACGTCGCGGTTGCCGCACTACGCGTGGGCGTCCCGCGATTGGCTGGCGTTTTCGATATCGTTGGTCTCGCGGTTGGAGACACAGTCTGCGCCGTTTGCACTAACCCATCAGGATTCTGGGTCGGCGATGGCGCTACGACTTGCACCGTGCGTCGCTTTTGGACCGCCATCGTTGGATTCAGGCGGCTCGTCCAATCCATCCTGGCCGTCTCGACCATATAGCAGTACCATGTCCCCTTCGAGACCGCACGATTCGGATCAACGTAGGTTGTCACGGCGATCCCAGCCACGCGCCCGATGGCTTTCCACGTGACCGTCGCGCAAGCAGGCGTCTTACTTGCGGACCCGAGGATGATGTAGCCGTCGCCATTCGCGCCGGCGCTCCAAGTCAGGACAACCTCTTGTCCAACCAGGTTCGCTTTCAAGTTCCTGGGCGGGACGAGTGCCTGGGTCGTGAGCGGATTACTCCCAATCGCCGCGGCGGAGCGTAACGCCGCTCTGGCGTGGGGAACGAAATGTCCAGCCAGAGCAAAGACCATGACCCACACCAGCCAGAACCACGCGCGCCGCGACGTCAATCTCTGGTTCATCTGACTCGATAACCTTCGGAAAAGTCTGTTGCGACACCGTACGACCGGCTCACCGGCTGCATGCCTATGCGCTCATGCATGGCGAGCCTGCCGCCATTTAACGACGCGATCCTTCAACCACAGCGCGGCGAGCAGGACGAGCGGCGTCCACACCAGGACAATCGTCCCCGCGGGCTGGGCGGCGTAATAGACCGCATAACCAACCCAGGGGATGGCGCTGACGACCAACAGACTTGTCGAAGGGAGCGCTAACGAAGCATCGGGGGCGCTGTTTGCATCGCCCCGCGTAGTAAAGTAGCGGACGCCGTGGCGTTCCTCGATCTTGACGATGCGGTGGATGATGGGCAGGCTCGCCTCTGAACTTGGACTGAAGGCAATCACGTCACCGATCCGAAGATTTTGGGATGGGACTGACCGCGCCATGGCGATGGAGCCGGTCGCGATCGTGGGTTCCATGCTTCCTGACACCACGACGAAAGTGCGAAAGCCGAAGAACATGGGCACAATGCCGAGCGCCACGGCAAGGACAAGGGCGAGCGCGGCGATCAGACCCGCGAGGGTGACCATCCACCACGCCCTTTTTGTCCAAGCGATAGGTGCTGGCACGTAATAGCCGTCGGACGGGAGACCCCCAAGCGGTCCTCCGGTGCTGGCTGAATGATTTGAGTTCATGCGCGGATTCTCCTGATGATTCCTGTGTAGAAGCGGTCCTCGCTCCCACGCGTTGGTGTTCGAACTCGGGGAACTGGGCGCCCAGTTCCCCTTGGTTCTGCATTCTTCGACGCGCTTACGGATTGTTCTTGATCTGCTCGGCGTTGAAGGTGAACGTAGTGGTCGTGGCGGCATTCTGAAATGCGTCGCCCGTGCTCGCCGGCAAGCTCGCGTTGAAGCACAGCACTTCGTTTGTCCCAGCCGATAACGTCCGGTCGCCGGGCTGCTGACCCTGGGTGGGATCGCCAAACAGGGCGGCGCCCAGGCTGCCCGCGTAGACTGACGTCCCACTCGCGCCAAAGCCCACGTTCGAGCAATCCGTGACCCCGGACTTGACCGACAGCACGAGCTGGTTCGCGAGATTCTTGTTGTCGGTGTTCGTCGATGCGCTCGTCATGGCATAGCGCAGATCGAGCGTGCCGGCGTTGGTAAGCGTGATTGGCGCGGTCACCTGGTCGCCTGGCGCCATATTGTTGAAGGTGATCGCCGCCGACGTGGGTGATGCGGTGAGGACGAGCGAGCCGGTCGTGAACGTATTGTCGGTGACGGTCGCCTGCGACGTGAACAAGGCCGACGCGGCGAGACCCAGGGTGGCGAGCAACCCCGCGACGGCGAAAAGCATCAGTGACTTGCGAAGCATTCTGACTCCTTGTGTGGTGGTTTCGGTCTTTCGTGCGACGTGCTTTCGATTCTTCGATCATTCGGTCATCAATATGGATTCGCTCTTCATCACCTCCTTGATGAAAAGAACTCGATCCGGTATCCCCAGCTCATGGCTCGGGACGCGCGTCGCGATCGATCGGGCATCTCACGGCTGACCGGGGACCCCTGAAAGCGACGTGACGAGCAAGCTGACCGCCGGGATCAGCGCGAGCAGCATAATGGTTGGGAAGAGCGCAAAGAGCATCGGCAGAATGAGTCGCGTGGGCATCTCTTCGATGGACAGTTCCGCGCTCGCGACGATGTTTTGTGAAATCGAATCTGCGCTTTGCGCGAGCGCTTCCGCCAGCGACATGCCGCCGCGCAGGGCGGCGCGCACGAGCACCAAGAGCTTCCGCAAATCCTCCGACTGGAAATCTTCGGCTAAGGCTTGGAGCATCGCTTCAGGCCCTTCCATCCGCAGCGTTCGCTCGACGTGATAACGCACCTGTTCGCTGAACGGCGTTTTCATTGGCTCGGACCGATCGGCGATGTGTTGGAGCGCCTGCGAGACGGTGACATTCAAAACAAGCGCCAACCGCAGCTCCGCCACGAAATCGCGCACTTCAAGGCGCAGTCGCCACCGCGCGTTCTCCTTCATCTGACGACGCACGAACGACGGAATGAAGGCGGCGGCTAGACCGAAGACGGAGCCGTACACATAGTCCGTGCCCCATAGGACACCTATCAGCGCCAAGACGCCCATAATCCCGGCGGCCAGTCGCCAAGTTTCCCAGGGTATCTGGTCCACCGCATCCTTCGGGTGTGGGTTGACCACGTGAGCTCGCGCGAATCGTTTCCACGCCGGTGTTCTCAAGAGAACGACGCGCTGGACGATTTGTCCTATCGAATTGAGCGCCGCGAATAATCCGAAGAACGTGGCGCTGAACATGCTGCTCAGCAGCACGGCGTGGACAAGTATCTCACTCATCAGACGATCACCTCGACTCTTTCTTCCTCAAGCAAAATAAAAACGCCAACAGGTAGCCACCTGTTGGCGTTCTGCGCCAGAGAGGAGGGTCATGAACCCACTTGCAATGGATTGTATCTGAATGGGTAGGTCGTAACTCGCGGGTTATCGGCCCGACATACTGTCGAATGGCCGAAGGATCGAATTCGTTCTAACTCTTCGTCAGGTCATAATTGTTTTGGGTCGGATAACGCCTCGAGCGGTTCTTGTTCTTCCGTTGAGAACCCTTGGCGGCGGTGACGATGGATTCACTCTGCGGCTAGTTCGCCAAGCATCGTGAGCGTGCGGCTGAGCGCCTGGTCGTCTCCCGGAATTTTAATCGGCGTCGCGAGCAGTTCACCGGCTCCAAACGATGCAAGGCGACGCAGACGCTCCTTGACTTGCGAAGCGCTACCCTGCGCGACCAACCCTTCGATCATCCGGTCGGAGAGCTTACCTTCTTTCGCTTCAGAGAAACCCGCGTCCTGAAACATCTGCGAATAGAACGGCAAACGCGGGTAGTGCCCGAGCTGTCGGGCCGCTCCGGCGCGAACCGCGTCAGTGTCTTCGGATACGACGACGGGTACGTGCGCGATGAGAGGCGGCGGCTGCCGGCCTGCCTTTGTTGCGCCGGCCTGGATTGCCGGCAGCGCGACATCGCGGAGATACGGCAAGGGACAGACCCAGGAGATCGCGCCGTCTGTGAGCTCACCACACAGGCGAAAACTATTCGGGCGTAGCGCTGAAGCCATCAGCTTGACTTGCAGCGGACTGCCCAACTGGGCGTGAGCTTTCAGCCGCCTACCGTTAAAGTCTACTCTTCCATTCAGCGCCGCTCGGAGAATGAGGAGATATTCTCGGAGATGTTCAAGCGGCCGCTCGAAGGGAATGCCCCAGGTTCCTTCGATGGTCGGCTGGTGGCTCGGTCCGACGCCAAGCCGTAGCCGCCCCGGCGCCAAGGCATCGACCACCATCGCTCCCTGGATCACAGCCAGCGGATGCCGCGGAAAGGTTGGGATGATGGACGTTCCGAACAGAATGTGCTCCGTCTTGAGCGCCGCCGCGGCAAAGACGGCGAGTGGATCGGGGGCTGCGCCGCCGCTGGTCAGCCAGGCGCACTGAATGCCGGCACGCTCGGCGGCCGAAATCCCGTCGATCAACGTCCGCGCATCGGGTCCGATGACCTGTACTCCAACAATCAGATTCTTCATGTTGTCTCTCCCCTACACGTTCAACGTCCGAGATCATTCACCCAGGTTGCAGATGACCTGTCCAACAATCAGATTCTTCATGATGTCTCTCCCCTACACGTTCAACGTCCGAGATCATTCACCCAGGTTGCAAACGAGCGCTACGACACGTGACGGCACGCCGCCTAATTTCACCGAGTCCGCAAGAAATCCTCCAGCCGGGCGACCGCTTCCGGCACATTCCTTCGCCCAAACCCAATTCGAAAGTGGTTCTCTCGATCCTCATAGATGGTGCCGGGCAAGAGCAGTACGCCTGCCCGCCTCACCAATTCGTGACAGAAAGAATCGATTTCCGCTCCGATCAATCGCGGGAAAGCAATCGGTCCCGCACGCGGACGTATCCAGGCGAACTGATCCGCGTGCCGCGAGAAGAACTCATCCAGGATTGCCAGATTGCGGATGATGAGGTCCAGATTGCGCTGAACGAGTGTTTCCCGATGACGCAGCGCTAGTTCAGCCAAGAATTCGCTGGGCGCGCTGTTGCAGATCGTCGTATAGTCCTTCAGCCGCGCCATCCTGGAATAGAGTTCTGCGTGGCGGGTCGCGATCCAGCCAATCCGCAAGCCTGGCAAGCCATAGGTCTTCGACATCCCGCCAAGCGATACGGCCTGATCGCCGAGATCGCCCGCGGCGGGAAGTCGCTCGGCCGCCACATACTCGGATTCCCGATACACCTCGTCTGAAAAAAGGACGATGCCCTTGTCCGTCGTGATCCGGTGAATTTGGCGCAAGGAGTCGAGCGGCATCAAGAACCCCGTTGGATTGTGCGGCGTGTTGATCACCACCGCACGCGTGTTCGGCCGAATCTGGCGCGCGAGATCGTCAGGGTCGAGCGCCCAGCCGTTTCGTTCGTCGGCTGACCAGAACGTCACCTCACTGCCAATGCTGCGGGCGACTTCGGCGAGCGATTGATAGCAGGGCGAATGGACGATGACGTGATCGCCGGCTTGGAGCGCCGCGTGCATGAAGAGAAAGATCGCTTCCTCCGCGCTGCTGTGGACCAGCACCTGGTCCGGCTGGATGGTCGTGTATAGACCGGCAATCGTTTGACGCAATGTCGGCGCGCCCGGCGACTGGGTGTATCCCAGCCACTGTTGGTGAAACAAATCGGCGGCATCGGGCTCCAGCGCGAGCAGGTCTTGAATCGCGAACGATTCGCAGTCAGAACTGCAAAGCAAGTATGGAGTTGTGAACTCGTATTGGGCGAAATAGCGTTCCAGCTTGAAAGGCGCGGGCTGCATCAAACCTCCAACCCATCCACATTCGCGTGTAGATCATCCATCATTGGTTCTCTTTCCCTCTTCGCCGATCACGCGAACACCCGATCCACCTAGAACAAACTCCTGGATGACGCGACGAAAGTGGTCGGGTTCTTCAACGAGGGCAAAGTGGCCCGAGTCTTCAAAGATCTCCAGTCGCGCGTTCGAAATACGCTTGACGATTTCTTCCGCCATCGCGACATTCGTGATAAAGTCGTGTCGTCCGACGATCACGAGTGTGGGCACGCGGATGTCTTTCAGCCGCGGGCGCAAATCCATGGTCGCCGCTTCCTGCGCGTTGAATACTTGGAGTGGCGCAATACGGACCGGTAAGTCTTTGGTGCGTTCGTGATACGCTTCCGCGCGCGCATCCAACTGCTTAAAGTAGAACTTCATTTCCTGCGCCCACAAATCTGCCATCTCTTCGTCGGTCTGATACTCGCCCGCCCATTCCTTCTTCAGCGCAGCCAAGGAAGCTTCAAACCAGGGTTCGTCTTTGAATTCTTTTACCGCCGTTTCGACATCGCTCAGGAATTCGTCCAAGTACGCCGCGGTGTCGACGAGGATGAGCTTGGATAACGAATCGGGATAGGTGAACGCAAACTGCTGCGCGACCATGCCGCCGTGCGACCAGCCCATCACGATCGGTCGGTCCAACCCCAGATAAAGCCGCAACGCTTCGACATCGGCGGCGTAATCGGGCAATCGGTACGCGTCTCCCGATGCGGCTTCAGACAAACCCGAGCCGCGTGGATGAAGCGCGATCACCGTGACGAACTCGTCAATCTTGGCAAAATCATCCCACAGGCGTGCGTCCATGCCCGGCCCGCCGGAATGGGCAATCAATGCCGGACCGGAGCCGCGCACCGCGTAGTGGAGGCGAACTCCATTTAAATTGGCGTCATATTCGCCAGGGATCAACGAATCCATGACCACGCTCCTTTTGGCAACCGAAGATGGGAACCGCTTCGCCCGTCACCCCGTTCATCCACGCCAACTTCGTTGCCTGCTCGAGCCGCGCGGGTTAGGTGGGCCACGTCACATTAATTTCTTGGAACACGCCGTGCGTCGTATACAACTTGCGCAGAATTGCTGTCCTTCTGCGTGCCTCTGTGGTTATCGGACCTGGCGAATGAGAATCCATCTCATTGCGGCGGCAGACCATGGTCGAAATTGTAATACAGCGTCTGGTAACCCTGCCGGAATTCGATCACATCCTCGACGACGTCTTCAGGGGCTTGCCTTTCGACCAACACGCGCGCCATGAAATCGGCAATCACGTCCATCTCTTTTTCGCGCATCCCCAACCGCGTGACTTCGATCGTGCCCATACGCAAGCCGCTGGGTGTGTCCCATTCCTTCGGCGTGTCGCTGGGAATCAGGTTCTTGTTCGTTACCATGTTGGCGCGCGCGAGCAGGTGCGCCACGTCCAGCCCGCCGCCAAAGGATTTTACGTCGGCAATCACCTGCTGCGTTCGCGTGTAGCCCTTGTGCGCGCCCACAACAGAAATACCACGCTTCGCCAACGCCGCGCCCAGGGCTTGGGCGTTACGGACGATTTGGTTCATATACACGGCGCCGAATTCGAGCATCTCGGCGGCGGATACCGCGAGCGCCGCGACGCGATTCACTTGATGCGTTGCGACAAGCACCGGGAAAATGGCATGGGTGAGCGGAACCGCCAGGCTGGGATCATCCCATACGATGATGCCGCTCTGGGGTCCGCTGAACGTCTTGCCCGCCGAGCCGGTCATCACCACCGCACCTTCGCGCAGCGGATCCTGGAACTGGCCGCCGGCGATCAGCCCGATTTGATGCGCCCCGTCAAAGAAAATCTTGCCGCCCCACTCCGACACGATTTCGCTCATCTCCCGCAGAGGAAACGGAAAGAGCGTCATCGATGCGCCCAGCGCGACCACTTTTGGACGCACCAGCGGCGCCATCTTCCGGAACGTATCGAGGTCCACCTCGAGTTCCACGGGATCCATGGGCACATCGACCACCTTGAGCCCGCGCACGCCGGCGGGGCCATCCACTCGGTTACTCGAATGTCCTCCAAAGGGTTGCGCAAGGCTCATGATCACGTCGCCTGGTTCGGTGAGCGCCGTATACACCGCCAGATTGCCAATCATGCTCGCCACCAGGCGATGGTCGGCATAGCGGGCGCGGAATACTTGTTTCAACAGCTCGACGCAAAGCGCTTCGATCTCGTCGATATATTTCGTCGCGGCGAACCAGCGATTGACCGCGCCGATGTGCCCTTCCGCCGCTCGCGTTCCAACTTCGGCCGACAACAGCGCGCGGACGGTTGGACTCGTGGGCGCTTCAGGCGCCAGCAAGTTGATACATTGTTTGCCGCGCCATTCCTCGTTCCGCTTGACGGCGGCTAACACGGCGTCCTGCATTTCTCGCCCTGACGGGCAGGCGTCGAGCACGGCGCGCGCCTGCGCGAGGATTTCCGGGTCGTGGACTTGGACACTCGCCGAGCCGAATGAGTTGGGCATCAATTTTTCCTTTCGATTCACCGAATAAGCGTCTTTTCGATACGACGGTCAGGGACGAGCCATACGACAGCGACCAGAACGTACAACGCGAACGCCAACCACGAATTCACCAAAGCGAGGGGAATCGCTGCCAAGTAGATCACCACCGATACTTTGCCCTTGACGTCTCGACCCAGGGCGTTCGCCAGAATGGAATTCGTCCCCTGGAGTGAAATGAGGGCTCGGGTCAAGATAAAGTAAGCCACGGCTGCAAACAATAGCACGACGCCATAGAGCGCCACGGGCCAGGCGGCGAATTGATTCTCGCCCATCCAGCCGGTGACGAACGGGATCAGCGACAGCCAGAAGAGCAGATGTAAATTGGCCCACAGGACGCGTCCATCCACCTGTTGGATCGCTTGCAGCAAGTGATGATGGTTATTCCAGTAGATGCCGAGAAAAACGAAACTCAGCACGTAGCTCAGAAAGATCGGCGCGAGCGGAAGCAGTGCGGTCAAGTCGGCTCCATGCGGCGCCGTCAATCCGAGCACCATCACCGTGATAATGATCGCTATCACGCCATCGCTAAAAGCTTCCACGCGTTCCTTGCTCAAGGAGATGCTCCAAATACCTCGACGGGTTTCCACCGCACCGTCACGTTCAACCGCGTGGCGGAGCGTTGGGATACCGCATCGGCAGTACCTTTACGGCGCGAGCGTTCAGTCCGAATATCCGCGTCCGATCCGTGGACAATGGCCCGGTATACGTCCATGGGCTCTCTGTTTCGCCGTAGGCGTCCATTCGCCGTTGACGTACCAGCGGTGAGATGAAGATTTTGCCGTTGAGATCATAGAGCTCACAGAGAAAAACTTGATGCCCGCTGTGCCCTCGATGGCTATGTTCGCAGCAGGAATATAATACATCCGATGCCGCGAGTCAACAGCTACGCGTCCGTGAAAGATGGCTCTGGAACTCCGCCACTCCCTGGGGTGGCCTCCATCATCGAAACAGAGGTTCGCGAGACATCGCGGCTTTCGATTCACCAACTCTATTCCGATTCCGCACTCTTCAGAGAGAGCGGACACAACTGCGCGCTGGCCGTGAGCTTCACGGTTTCCGAAGCCGTCGCCTCGACCAGCGTTCCTCGATAGACGTTGAAAGTCACTGTGCCGTGGTCTAGTCCGTTGAGCGTCGTACGATTGATTTGAATGAACCGGATCATTTCTTCGGCCAAGGTGCGCACGGATGGACTCACAGTACTCTCTCCCTCAGTTGCATCAGCTGATTCTCGAAATACCACGAACCCAGGAGCGCAATGGTGCCGCCCATCATCAACAGTGCTTGGCGCGATATAGACGACGAGTAGAAATCCCACCAGAACGGAGCCAGCACGGCAAGCGCCATCACGGCGCCGTTCGCCGCTTGCAGAAAGCGCACCGTGCCGCTGACGAGCGCCAGCGCGACTCGCGAACGATCTTTGAGTCGCTTGCGCTGTTCGAGACGATGACCCAAATCGCGCAAGGTGTTCAGAATTTCTTTTTGATTCGATTCTGACGTGTGGCGCAAGATGAAGGTGAACTGCGAAAGATACGCGTTCTGTATCTCGTGCTCCAACTGCTCGAGGACTTGCTCGGTGGTCTTGCCTGTCCCAAAGGCATCGAGCGCACGTTGCGTCGCGTCCTGCAGAAACGGATTCGTTTGCGTCTTGACCGCTTCAGCGAGCGCACCAAACACAGTGGGTATCACCAAGTACGCCGAGTAATACGCCGCGATGAGTTCACCCACCGCGTCGGTGACCTGCTCGCGCGCCATCGAACTCGTGCGGCGCCCCAGGTAAACGTACAGAGCCAGTCCCACGACGAGCAAGAAGATCGCGACCAGCGCGCCTCCCGTGACAGCGGCTTTGAGCGCCAGCCCGGTGGCTGCGCCCAACAAGATCAGCCGCCCAACGTTACTTTGTCTTGCGCGCGCCGCCGGCAACGGCTTGTATGGTCGCTGCAGTTGTCGCAGCCAGTGCGGTCTGCGGCGCTGATAGATCCGCTGCGCGACGTTCAGCATCGTCGAAAGAACGACGTACACGGTCAAGCCTGCCGCGAGCGCGCTCGCCCCGTCGAAGAGAAGGCGCGTGAATAGTTCGAACATACCGTCACACGCTCCCCACCGGTGTTAGCGTATATCGCTCGGCATCGCCGCCAATTTCGACGATCTCGATCACCTGGCGACGCCACGCCGCACCTTCACCCGCTTGTTTCAATTCCACGTGCACACCTATTCCTACTCCGCGCGCAATGCGTTCGCGAATTGCACCGAGGGGCATATCCTTTTCGCGCGCAAGGGTCTCGAGTCGCAGCAACGCGTCCAAAACTGAGTTGCCGTGAATCGTCGTGTGCGCGACGACGCCCAGGTTGATCGCTTGCAAATACTCGCGCGCCTCTTCGCTCACGATTTCGCCGACGACGAGCGCGTCAGGACGCATCCGCGTGTAGAGCACGTTCACTACCTCTGCCAGCGAGACCCGTCCCACTTCGGATTCGTTGCGGACGACGGCGCGCGCCTCGAAGGGATTCATCGTTTCCATTTCCTCGAACGTTTCCGCGCCGCACACTTGCGTATACGGGGGCAAAATTGCCAGAAGGGAGTTGAGGAGCGTCGTCTTGCCCGCGGCGGGTCTCCCTGAGATCAAAATGCTTTTGCGCCGTTCCAACACAACCTGTTTCAGGAAATTAGCTTGCTCACGCGTGAGCGTACCTGCGTCTACAATCGCATCGAGAGTCAGCACGCGATGCGTGAAGACACGGATGTTGATCGCCGTGCCGCGCTTCGATAGCGGAGGCACCATCGCGGTAAAGCGTGATCCATCCGGCAGATCGACGAGCACGAACGGGTTCGCCGCGCGCAAGGGCTTGCCGCCCATCTCGGCGACGCGCTGCGCGAGCGCATAGAAATAGGCATCGGGTGCGCGCACCTCAGCGTCTTCGATGCGACCTGCACGCCAAACAAGCACTGCGCCCTGCCGCACGATGATCTCTTCGACGCCGTCTTGACGCAGGAAGGGTTCCAGAACGCCCAACCCCATCATGCGGCTGGCCAGATCGCTGGCGACTGAACGCGCATCCGTGGAGGCAAGCAGGCGTTCCTCTGCCAGCACCCGCGCGACGGCAAACGCGAAATCGCTGCGTTCCTTCGCCGTCGCGCGCCAGGGTGGAATCGTTACCCCTTTGCGAATCAACGCTTCCTGGAGTTTTGGAAGAATTTGGTCAATCTGCGACATGAATCTCCTCTACTCGACGCGCACATACCTGACGGTGACGTTCTTGCCAACGATTCCAACGACGGTGCGCTGAATCGTCGCGTGGAAGCGATGTTCGAGCCATTCCACCGCATATGGATTGTGTGTTCCAACGACCAACGTCGGCGAGTCGCCAGCCTGAGCATCGGCAACAAATGTCGGTTTAATCCAGGCATCGAAGGTGGCTTTGGTCATCTGCCCTTTGAGTTCTCCCAACGCGGTTTTCCACACCTGGCCCGCGTCCATCGCTCCGTCCGGAGTCTGAAACGCCGGCCAAGCGGTATTGGGAGTACGTCGCTCGCACGACCCGCCACGAGCACGGGATTCCAGATCCGGTGGCCGTTCGACGATTGGGGGATTTTTCTCCGTCTCACTGCGTTGCCAGTCCTCCAGAATCGCCTCTGCCAGACGTGGCGCAAGGTATCCTTCGCGATCACTGCGAGAACCAATGGCCTTGAGAACCGCCTGCATCACCAGACCGATTGGCGTCGTCTCTCGCGCGATCGCGAGATCGCGAAATCGCTCTGCCACGGCTTGCCACGCCCGCACGTCCGATTTTTGCAGTCGGCGTCCGGGATTGCGTTCTTGCACGACGTCGACCAGATCGCGCAGTTCAGCGTCTCCCCCGGCGAGTGGGTCGGGATCGGCCATCGACTGATGCTCAGGAGTCGGCTGGGTTACGGCGGGGGACTGCCCCGGTACGGTTTCCGGCTGCGGGGCTTCTGCCATTACGGCTTTCCGTTCGGTTTCCTGAATCGCGTGCTCTCTCACGACCGGCATGCAGTAAGCAATACTGTGAATCTGGCGGTCGGTTTGCGCCGCGCGTTCGACGGCTCGTGTGATCCCGGCGCATATCTGCGCGACGGTATATCCTTCGGCAAGCAGCGCCGCGAGTTTACGTTCTTCCTTTTCGCTCGGATCATAGCGTTCGATGCCAACGCGGGCCGCAAAATGTTTTGAAATGATCTCTATTTCTTCTTCTGGGCGTTCGTTGTTCGTAATCTTTAGCGCGCGATGGACGGCATTCCGTAAACTGCTTCCCGTGCTCTCGACTGGATACCCGGCGGGCGGTTTCTGCTCCCCGCCGCCGTTCACGGAGAGCACTTTTTGCTCCCCGTCCCCTGAACTGAATTTGCCGATAAAACTTTCGGGATGAATGATGTATACATTCGATCCGAAGAGTCCACGCGTGAGGCGGGGTTGAGCGGGCGTAATGCGTTTGACGATCTTCATCTCGGCAAGTTCGTCCACGGACGAATCGATGGTATGCACGCTGCCGATTCCTGCATCCTGCATCAACTGCTCGCGCGATGGAAAGCAGAAAAGGTGTCCCTTGTCCTCCTGGGTAACGATACCCAGCCGTGCGAGTTCCTGGAATTCTTCCTCCGCGCCAGGTCGTCGTGGATCGCCGAGAATGCGAGCGCGCAGTGCCAGCGCGTGCAGTATTTTGTAGGCCGCGTTGCTCAGCCGCGCCATCAAGCCCGATTCGAGCATACCGACGTACTCACGGATGTAGGTCTCGTAGCCGCGCACCGTCGTTCCATCGGCGGCTAGGTCGATGTGCTGGTCGTGCTCGATGGAGAGAACGACCGAGGCGGCCTTGGTCAATTTCCCGCTCAATGCGTCCGTCATTCCAAACTCTTTTTCACCCAGTTATTTGCTCTTTTCAATCGGCGCGAGCGAAACCCACAACAGGTAGCGCGACGTAATTTGCGACTCGCCCGCCAGGCGCAAAATGTCTTTCGCTACCTCCGGCGGAACGGCAACCGTGAGAATCGTCAAAGGACGATTCATGTTGGACGTGCTCGTGTCCGCCGTTTGGTACGTCGTCATGTCGGAGGCGCTCGACCCGGCTTTCGGTGGCGACGCGATCGGACTCCCTTGCGTTGAACGAACGTCGACGACGAGCACGTCGGACTGCAAGACTTCGATCCCGGCGCCCGGCGCGGCGAGCCATACCTTGGGATCGGGCGAGCTCAAGACCGATGGATTGGGTGTTGGCTGCAACACGATGCGGTAGAGGTTGATGCGCTGCCCCACCTGGATCTGTCCGCCGACCGCCTGCTCGGGCTTGATCGGGAACGAGACAATCTCCAAGCGTTCGTCATCCGTGTATCGAAATTCCTTAAGTGGGACGAGCTGATCGCGATAGACGAGTTGATCGGGATAGAGTGTGATCGTCGAAATCTTTCCGGCGAGTTCAGACGCCTCGCGATAAACCGGCTCGTTCGCCATCGGGGCGGGAAACGACCGCGGCTTGAACATCGCCGCCGTGACCACGGTGTACGGCGGAATCTCAACGGCCGGCACGATGAGCTCTGTCGTCGCAACGAGCTCTTGATACTGGGTTTCCGCGAACCAACCGACGATGAGCGCGACGAAAAGAGAAATGAACGCCATGACGAGCGCGACACGATTTCTCACGCCGACCTCCAGTACGGGTATACGGCTTTGAGCAGATGCATTCCCAATCGTCCGTCGAGTCGTTCGGGATTCTTGATGCGCGGCAGGTCCATCGTGCGTTCGAGTCCCATCTGAGTCAGGCGGTCTCCCCAGCCTTCGACCAGGTTGAACACCACTTGTGAATGTCGGTAAACGTCGGGTGTCCTTTGCATTCCCTGTTTCAGCGCGGCCGCATTGTTCCACGCGTCCGCGCGCGGCGCGGCGACGATGATGAATGTGTTCATTTGAGGCGCGATCATTTCGAGCCAGGGATGTGGATATTCGGAGTCGACCAGGGTCAAGACGTGCGCGGCTTGAATGCGCGCAAAACAGTGCGCGACTTCATCCGGTTTTAGGATGCCGCCGACATCGTTATAGTTGACGGTCACGAGGGTCACCCCGCGCCAACTCGGAAACTTGACGTGGTCATTGTGAGCCCCATCGACAAAACCCGCCCCTTCGGTCACCCCCGTAATCACGCGCAATGCGCTGGGGCCGTACGGGAACTCCACGACCGCGGTCGGAAGCTTGGTGCGGCTCGCAAAATGGACCGCGGCATCGAGCGAAAGTGTGGTCTTGCCGACTCCGCCGCTGTAGGACGTGAGGGCAGCTGTCGCGGGCGGAAAGCTGTGGAAATTTCCGGCTGCCGCGAGCGCATGCGCGCGCCACGTCAGCGGATCGGCGAGAAATCCTTCGGGCGTCGTCCAAGGCAAGGGCGAGCGATTCAGAATTTCGACGAGCGTCTCCCGCGCGATCTCTTCCTCGATCAAGCGCTCGATTTCGACGATGGCGAGTTGCGCGTTCGACAGCGCGTGATACACACCGCGCGTCGTGACCGCTTCGAGGGCTTGATACGGCGCGATCGATTCCAGCGCGGCGTGCACTTCGGCTTGCGATGTTGCGACAAGGACACGAACGGTTGGTTGTTTAATTGGCATCGGTTCTCCTCGTGAGGCGTTCGATCAGTCATTTGACAGTCCAGCCCGATTCCACGGCAGCTCATCCCCAAGACGATCTAAACATTCAAACTGCGGTTTCGCTTTTATGTTTTCCACAGGTTGGCACACGGGCGCACATGACCCTCCAACTTGAATTTATACCAAAGCCTCGCGAGGCATCGACCGATGAACGCTACAGCCGCCCCGTTCCACTCGTTCAACGCCCGATACAAGTCCTCTGGTTGAAAAGCTATGACTTGCCTCACGCCTGGATGGCGAATTGAGTTGGCGTGTCGGAAAATACGATGCGTGAATACTTTCAATTGTTTCTCGCAGGCGGTGACGAACAGTTGTAAATTGAATTATTGACTTGACGCACCCGGCACGATATAATCAGAATGAGCAATACGACAACGGCTATTGCCGCCGGGTGGGCGCCTGGCGGTTTTTTGTCGCCGCGCCAGGCCGTACCCGATAACACCGACATGAATCCAATCGTTCGGCCCGTCGGGTCCGTCGTGCGGAATTGAAACCCGAACTTTCAAAGAACAGGCGTTGCCTGAAGAACGACTCGCCTTGACCCGTACGTTTCGCAGTGTTGCCTTCAAACCCAGGTAGAGGGGCACTCCACCCAAAAGGAAGGCTCGATGACCAATGCAATATCTCCCTCAAACCCCATGGCGCGAGTTATGTCTTTACGCGACTTTCGCCTGCTCTTCACTGGCACGACGACGTCCTTACTGGGCGATCAATTCGCCTTGGTCGCGACGCCGTGGCTCGTGCTGAGGCTGACTGGCGATCCGATGGCGCTGGGCATCGTTCTCGCACTCGAAGGAATTCCGCGCGCCGTATTTATGCTCCTCGGCGGCGCGATCACCGATCGCCTCTCGCCGCGGCTCCTGATGCTCCTCTCAGACTTCATTCGCCTCGTTCTGACCACTCTGATGGCAGTCGCCGTCTTCAGCGGATCCGTACAGATGTGGATGCTGTACGCGTTCGGGATTGGATTCGGCTTGGTGGCTGGCTTCGCCGTTCCGGCGGAAAACAGCATCGTCCCGATGATCGTCAAACAAGAGGACTTGCAGGCAGGCAACTCGATCATGATGGGCATCGCCCAGCTGGTCGGGTTCATCGGTCCCACGATCGCGGGAATTCTGATTGGCGGCTATGCCCACTCGACCGTCGGCATCGGTCTCGCCTACGCGCTCGATGCGGCGACCTTCTCTGTTTCAGCGATTTGTCTGTGGCTGATCCGCACCGGCCGTCGCCTGGGGTCTGCGAACGATGCTTCGGCGAACGAGACCCTATGGGCTTCGATCCTGACTGGCCTGAAATACCTGTGGGATGACTACCCAATGCGGCTGATGTTCCTGGTCATCACCGCTCTGAATTTTCTCATCGTCGGACCGCTCCTGGTCGGCATCCCGGTCCTGGCAAATCAGCGGCTGCCGGAAGGCGCGGTCGCCTTCGGTCTCCTCATGTCCGCCTATGCCGGCGGCAACCTGATTGGCTATCTCGCTGCCGGCTCGCTCCCTCGCCCGGGAGGAACGACGATCCGGATCGTCATGATCGTTCTGCTGGCGGGCTTTGGCATGGTCATCGGCTCGCTCGGTTTCATTGCCTCCACTTGGATCGATTTTGCTTTGCTGTTCCTACTCGGAACGGGCAATGGGTATATCGCCATCATCCTTTTCACCTGGATGCAGACGCGCACGCCCAAAGAGATGCTCGGGCGGATCATGAGCATACTGATGTTCTCTAATACCGGGCTTGTCCCCGTTTCACAGGCGATTTCCGGTGTCGTGAGCAAATGGGACCTGAACCTACTCTTTGCCTCGGCGGGTGCGCTCGTCCTGTTGATCACCGTCTGGACCGCATTCCAGCCGGGACTGGTCGCATTCAGCGAAAGTCTGATCGCGCAGCCATCTACGGTTAGGAATGATGAATCATGAAAAGAATCCGGCTGCATCGGCTTGCCTTGCCAGCTCCGGTCTGTTTTTCGTCGCGGCGCTGGTTTGGACCGGGTTCTTCTAGAAGTGCGTTCGATAAGTGATTTAACCTAGTCCAGCCCTCTTCGACACAAGCCAATCATGTAGGTCGCCAACCCAACTCGCTGACGACTCAACCCTTTGACTTTCTGACGAATTCACGGATTTCCAATCACGCCCTGCACTTCGATCACCGGAACAGGGAGCGCATTCAGCACGCGCCCATCGGGTGTCTGAATGAGCGTGCTATCGGCATAAAAGTGGGGCGCGCCGTAGTTGCGTAGGTCTGCCGTGCCATCGTCGCTCTCCGGTCGCCACTCGATGTGCTCGACGGACGAATACCCGGTCCGTCCCTCGCAAACATCCGTCGCATCTTCAGTCCGTCGGCAATCCGTCCAGCGGAACGCATGCTCCCACGTCATGCGCCAATCGATGACCCAGTAGGAATGCGCTTGCACTTGATAGGCGGGCAAGTTTCCCGGCCCGTTCTCCGGTTTCTGCGCGGAGGACGTGACATACGCGTGCTCGGTCACTTGCTGCCGCGACGCGTCTTCCTGCGGCTGTCCCCATGCGCGTTCGTCCCACACGTAGCGAATCCAGGCCGGCGCAGGATCAGGAGATGGATCAGGCCACGCGATCTGACGCCAGCGGATGCAAAAGACCAGGTTGCGATAATCTTTGTCATAGCCCCAGGTGTGCGGATTCCAGTTGTCAACTGGGGGCGCCGTGCACGCCCAGCTCTGAACGATCAGCCCGGGCACGGTGAATTCCATCTTGTCAGTGACGAGCCCGCGCGGATAAGGCTGGTAGGTAATCGGCACCGGCGGAATGTGCGCTTCGGCGCGGCGCGTCCAGCCAATCAAGCACCAGACTCCGTTCTGGGTGAAGCCCGCTGGGCAGGGCAGCGGGTTGACCTTGATTGTCGTTGGAGTTGGCGTGCCGCAGTTGTAGGCGGCGATGAGCGTCACCGCTTCTGGATAACATTGCCCCGTCGCCTGATCGCACAGATACTTGGCGTGCCAGAATCCTGTGGGCGAGGCGGAATCGGCAATGCAATATCGCCAGCGGTAGTACGTGCCCGTGGGCGGCGTCGCCGTCGGCGGGCGCGTCGGACGCGGCTGCGTCGGGTTCGGCGTGCCGCGGGTGGGCACCGCGGTCACGATGGCAGTGCCTTCACAGACCAGACTGCCGGCGGGATCGATGTGACATCCATTCGGCGGTTCATCCGCCCGAAGCAGCGTGGCGCTTTCGAACAAGATCACGCTCAAGAGAACCAGGGCCGCGACCAAGCTCGCCAGAATTCGACCGAATTTTGTTTTATCCATTCGTGGCATCATTCCGCGCCATCATTTCTGTGCCGGTCCGAAAAGGTCATCGACGTACGTCGCCTTGTCCTCGTCGAGATCGTATTTCAGCGTGAGGCGTGCGATTTTCCAGCGCTTCGCCCGCGGATCATATTCGAGCGTGTAGCCCCAGGCGCCGCGATGGACGTGGGCGGTGATGAGCTTGCCAGTTCGCGTGTCGTAGAACTTCCACTCCGGCCCATTAAAATCGGACAGGTTTATCTGCATCCCATCGGCGGAGAAGGCATTGAACACTGGTTGGTCCATCGGCGCCGGCAGATGGGGCTGATCGAGCAGCGGCGCGGAGATCACTTTCAACGCTCCGTCGAAGCTGTCCTGGAGGTCCTTCTGTTCTTGGTCGAGCGCTTTGCCGGTGAAATATTCGGCGAGATGCGCGAGCCGGTAGTTCTTGTCAAACAGGTGATCCATTTTCCATTGCTGGGCTGCCTGATAATCGCGGATCACCCAAGCTTTCACGTCCGAAGGTCCATCGTAGATCGTTTGCCCGAGCGGATTCTTGGCTGCCCAGACCGTCCAGGTGATGATGGGCGACGCACCTCGCGTTGGCGTCAGAGTCATGGAACTCGTAGTCACGGTTACTCGATTGACCGATGTAGTGGCACGGATGGCCAGCTCGGGCGTGAGCCGTGAGACATTGTGCGTGAGCAGTGCGTACGCGCCGATCAGGCATGTCAGCGCGAAAAGAACGGCGATGAAGACGACGACCCAACCGAGTGGACCAAGCCGCTTGCGGTTTCGCAAGGCGTCTTCTTGAACGAATTGGCCTCTAAGCGTCACTGCCCCTCCGTGTTGATCCCAAACGCGGGATAAGCTCGCCCCTCGACGCGCATCGAGAGCGACGCGATGCCGGCCAGTCGAAAGAAGATCGTTTGAACTTGCGCGTTCGCGTCGACGACGACCTGGTTATTGCTGACGAAGATGCCCGTCACCTGCATCTGTCCGCGCTCGTTGATGTTCACGAAACCGCTGGCGGCATTCCACGCTTCACCCTGGTCGAGCCGCACCTGGTTCGTCTGGCGAAAATAGTCCACATCGATGGCGTGGCTTGCGGCTTGAGCGGCGGCGTTGACCGCGATTTCGGCGCGGCGGTACTGCCAGTACATCCACCCGCCGTCGAGGACGAGTCCGACCAGGATCATCATCATCGGCAGCAGGATGACGGTCTGGACGAGGTACTGCCCTCGCTCATCGCGGATCCATCGACTCCACAGGTCTTTGAAGTGTCGTCCGCCTTCACTCACCATCTTCACCCTACTTTTCCTCGATCTCACTCTCACCCATCCTGAACCTGCGCTTTGTACGCGCGTACGGAACGGGAATCTGTTTCTGTCTCTACCCGAGAGGAGGTGTCCCGCGTACGCGCGTACAAAGCGGCCGTCCTACTGCCAGTCTGATCTCCACAACTCCACGCGCGACCAGGTGGTGGACTGAAGAGCCACGCCGGGTCCGTTAGCGAACGCCGAGAGACTTGGGATGTCTCCGACGAACAAGTCGTAGCTGGCAGTACACTGCACCGGCACTCCGCGTGTCCATCCGCCGGCGGGTGAGATCGCGATATTCGCGCCAGCGGTGTTCAAGTGGAATCCGCCGAGCGTCTCGCGTCCGGCGATCAGACCTTGCGAGATGCCGTCCCCCGGCTGGAGCGCTTCGACCGCGGCACGGCAGGCATCGTAGCTCGCCATGTCGAGTGCGATCTTGACGTAGAGCACCCGTCCGAAAAAGATCAGCGCCGCGATGACCATCAGGAATAGCGGCAACACCATGACAAGCTCGACGTAAGCCTGACCACGTTCAAATGAACCAATGAGCCAACACTTGCACCGCACCCCGTCGGGAGTGCAGGTGTGAACCAATGAACCAATAGAATCCCGCATCTTTTCAAGTGCCCTTTGGCTCATTGATTTCACCACCATCCCTGCGGCGGCCCGCCATAGAACTGCTCCAGCCGTTGGAAACTCTGAGCCTGAATGTTGAGCGGTAAAGCGCCCAGGTACGGCAGACTAAACAGACTACTATTCCGCACCGAGCCACTCACACTTCGACGACTTGCATCTGGGCCGATCGAGATGCTGTACGAACTTGCGAACCCGCCGACCGCCGAGCGCAGCATCTGTTGGGTCCGCGCATAGCCTGCGCCGGCGTCGCCCCCGCGAATCGCCGCCAGGTATACGCCGTCGTGCACGGCGGCAGCAGCGGCCACCTGGTTCCACCACATCCACGCATAGAAGACGATGCCCGCGCAGAGGATCATGAACACCGGCAGACCCACCGTCCACTCGACCAGGTCTTGACCGCGATCGTCGCGGCTCCAATGAGTCAATGGCCCAATGAGCCAATGAACCAAATGGAAATCAGGTCGATGCTCTGTTTGGCTCATTGGTAAATTGGTTAATTGGCTCACACCTGCACTCCCGAAGGGGTGCGGTGCAAGTGTTGCGCTATCGGATTCCTTGTAGTTGCGAGTTCGCATTGGTGAGCACCGACTTGATCGTGTTGTAGAGCGCTGCGAGGACTGCAATCACGGTGACGGCAAACGCCACAATGATCGCATACTCCATGATGTCTTGTCCTGACTCCGATTGGTGAAACTGTCGCAACGTGCGCGCGGCCTTTGAGAGATTGGTCATGCGTTGACTCCTTTGGAATTGAGAGGCGTCCTGGTGGGGAGCCACGTTTGCCTCTCCGTTCTGATTCGCGCATCCCGATTTACCGGGAGAATTGTGCCCCAACATTCCCCCTTTCTATGACGCAGCTGATGATGCGTGCCAAGTCACTCGGTCATGCCTTCAGGGCACACGCCACTGGCCGCGAGTTACTTTAGGAAAAAGTATTGTGCGGCAAGGTAAATCCCAGGTCCCATCACGACGATTCCAATCGCCGGCAGAATGAGACAACCAATCGGTAGAACCATCTGCACGGATGCGGCCATCCCGCGCGCTTCGATGTCCTGCTGCACACGGTCCTGCATGATGCGCCCCATGCTCGTCAGCGCCTCAGCAATTGGGCTGCCTAATGACTGCGCGCGTTCGAGCAGATCGACGAACCGCCGCACTTCGTCAATGCCGGCCGCGCGACGGGCTAGTCCATCCAGCGCCTCGGTGAGGGTGCGACCCGTCGAGATGTCTGCGCTCATCTGTCGAAGTTCTTGGATAAAAGGTCCCCCGGGCTTGAGCGCGATCTGCTCGAGGGCCTGCGGCAAAGCTTGACCTGCCGCGACCTGGATGGCGAGACGATGGAGCACGAACGCCATTTCGGTTCGGATCATCTCGCGTCGTTTTTGAACGAGTTGCCGCAAGTGCAAGTCCGGCAGATACAATCCCAGGATACCCAAGCCCAGTGCGACGGGCAGAAAGCCAGTCCCAATCACGATGGCGTTAAAGAGTCCGACCAGAAAGAGCATGGTCGCGATAAAGACCTTCCACGCATAAAAGTTATAAACCGTACGGTAGCGCGGCGGATAGCCGGCAGCGAGGATGAGTTCGCGATCCTTGTCTTCGCGGCGTAATAACGCCGCCAGGGTATGGCTTGCGCTTTCGAGGAGCGGACCCAACGCGCGATCAAGGAGCGGCGATAGCTGAATCCTTTCTCTTTCTTCCGCGCGCAGTTGCACGCGCGAGCGCGAATGGCCAAGCCGCGCGACGAACGGGTGCGTTACACCGGTCCAGACCAAGAGAACGCCGAGTCCGCCAACCAGGGCAAGCAGTAGGGTCATGCGCTCACTCCTGCGCTTTCGAGCGGCTGCACGGCTCGTGCGCCGAGACGGTTCATGAAGTAGTACGCAAGTGCGGACATGACGCCGACCAGCACGATTGCAATTTGTCCAAAGACGCTGGCATAGAACGGGCCTTGCAGATCGGGCGCCGTCTGCCGCAAGATAACGATGAACGCGAAGGGTGCGAGACACACGATGCGCGCTTCCCAACGAATGCGCTCTTGCGCGGTGGCGACGCGCCGACGTCCTGACGCGAGGGCTTGCACACTCTCACGCAACGCGGCGAGCACCGGCCCCAACTGTTGTCCGCCCGTCCGACGATTCGCCATCAACGCTTCGACGAGTCGGTCGAAGATCATGTCACGGCGTCGCTTGGCGACTTTCATCAGCACCTCTTCGAGATTCGCTTGCAACGCCATCTGGGTTGCAATCTCGACAAAATCCGCGCGCACGATTTCGGGGGCGTGTTCGGCCACGGCGGCGATGGCCATCTCCAAACTCCGCATCGAGGCAAACCCTTCCTGCAAAATGTTGATCACTTCAAGTAAGGCTTCCTGATAGGCGCGCCGTTGCTTCTCACGACGATCTTCGAGGTACGTCCAGTAGGCGAAGAATCCCAGGATCGCACCCAACAACGCCGCAGCGAGGGCGTTCGTCAACACGAATGCGACCACTCCGAGCACCAAGCCCAGAAATACCGATGTCTTGAGAAACTCGGTCGCGGTGATATTGAGATCGGCTTGCTCCAGTTTCCTCTGTAGGCGTCCCAGGAAACTTGTATCTTCCTCATCCTTGGAGATCTTGTAGTGCGGGATCGCCATAATGGACAGGACGAGCACCCAGACTCCAACCGCGCCAATAAAAGCGAAAAGCACATTCGGACCGTAGAGCATGAATCTCCCTTACTCTCCCTTACTCTTTGCCGTGAGGCCGCCGAGTTATGACCATAGAGTGCAGAAAGACGACGCCTCACCGAAGACGGATGGGCATTACAACGCCTCGCGCGTCCCCAACGCCCTTGGAACCTGTCTGAAAACTCACGCCAAGTCGCCAAGAAATTTATCTAAACCCTTTGCGTCTCCCTGGCACTTGCATTCCCGCCAGGGCAAGTGTGGCGTCTTTGCGAGAGAGCCAGAACTTTTCAGACCGGCTCTTAGAGCGGTTAATGGAGGTTGGGGATGAATCATGGAACACTCAGCGCCTCCGCGTCCAGGATTCAGAAGTCCCCATCGGTCGCGGCGCAGGCGCAAACGGTGTTGGATCGACACCGCGGTCTCGCAAGCGGTCCCCACGGGCGAGTGGATACGGCGTGCGAATCAAGTCCCCTCGCTCCGTGTCCCTGGCAAAAATCGGTTGGTTCAAAATGCGATTCCCTTGCTCGACTGAACCGCTGAGTTCGATGATTTCCTCAACGCGCCGTTTGCCGGAGAATGGATCGCGCCGGAGAAAGACGACGAGGTGGAAGGCTTCGGTAATCCACTCGGCCACCGTCGTGTCGTCGATCGAACTGCCTTCCGAAGCCAGCTTGGTCAATTGCACGAGACGCGTGAGGGCTTGGCCGGCGGAGTTCGCATGCACCGTGGAAAGAAACCCTTCATGCCCCGTGTTCGCAGCGAGCAACATATCAAGGGTTTCCGCCCCACGCACTTCACCGACCACGATCCGATCCGGGCGCATCCGCAAAGCATTCTGAACAAGACGGCGCGGCGTGATTTCGCCGGTGCCTTCCGCATTCGCATATCGCACGGTCTGATAGACGACATCCGCAATGGGCAGTTGCAACTCCCGCGTGTCCTCAATCACGATGACGCGCTCGCCTTCGGGAAAGAGTCCAGCCAGGACATTCAGGAAATTCGTCTTGCCACTCGACGTTCCACCGGCGACCAAGATTCCAAGCCGCGCTTGGATCGCCGCGTTCAAGAATTGCGCGGCAGTTTCGGTGAGCGATTCGAGTTGCACCAGGTCTTGCATTTGGCGCGCGACCAAGCGATGACGCCGTATGGTCATCGCCGGGCTGGGTGTGGCGACGGGCGCAATCGTCGCATTCAAGCGACTGCCATCGGGAAGTTGTGCGTCGAGAATCGGATTGGCGAGATTGACTTGCCGGCCCGTCGGCGCGACCAGGCGATTGATGAGTTCGACGAGACTATCGGCATCCCCCACATGGGTTTGCGGGCGATGCTTGCCGGTTTCATCGATCACCCAGATGTCCGCGCCGTTGACGATGATTTCTTCGATGCGCTCATCGCGCAGGAGCGGATCGAGTGGACCGAAGCCGAGCACGTCGCTGACGATGCGCCGCACGATCTCATCATCCGGGAGGTCGAGGACAGGTAGCCCCTGGACGGGTTGCGCCAGCCGATAGTCGGCTATGATTTGGCGGGTGAGGGTCTCGACCTTTTGGCGAGTCGCCTCGGTGGGATGCGAGAGTTCGTACGGGTCAGACGTCGCGGTAAGACGTTGGCGCACTTGGCGCAAGACGACTCGATACGGGTTCTCGCCGGCTTCAGGTCGCCTCAGGGCCGCGCCCACCATTTGCGAAAGTTCACTCGGGGGTTGTGCTCGTCTCGTTGGATCAGAAATCATTGGTTCGTCAAAATGTCCTTAGTCGGCTAGTCGCTTGGTCTTGTCGTCCCCAGATCGCATAGTTGCCTGTTGATTGACTACCAGACGATCTGACTATGCGACCACAAGACTAGCTTCCAAAAACTAAATCAGTCAGTTTCTTTCCCGGCCTTTCGCTCTTCTCACCGCCCAGCTTGCCGCGGTGCGCCCATACCTGGGATACGGGTGGATAGAGCGTTGACGCGATCGAGACCATGGCCCGCGCAATCTCGCCGCGCGAATCCATCACGAGCGGATACCCGCGATTCAACGATGCAGTCACTTTCGGACCGCCATCCGGGACGACGCCGACTTCGGGCATGCGAAGCGCGTTTACGATGTCTTTGCGCGCGATGCCGTGTTCCGGATGGAACCGATTCACGACGAGGCGGAATTTCTTCGCGTCGAGTTGCACGATGTTGAACAGCGTTTCCATCACTTCGCCGGTCGCGCGGACGCTCGCCGCGTCCGGATTGATGACGACGAACACATAGTTCGCGTCGCGCAGGGCTTGCAAATGAAGAGCGGCATTCGTGTCTTGCCCCAAGTCCATCACGACAAAGTCGGCCATGCGGCTGACGACGCTCAAGAGCTCGTGCATATACCCGCGCCCCAGTTCGCCCTGAAAGTATTCGTCGCCGCCCATGAATTGCTTCGGAATTCCGACGAGCACGCGCAGATTATTGCGAAACGGCGTCAGGTGTCCTTGCACTTCGCTCGGCGACAAGACCGATTGCGCTGAGAGCATCCCGACATTCCCAGTGCCCCGATACCCTTGGGTCGCGAGATTCATTTGGTAACGGCGCGCCAGTGCCGCAATATTTTTCGCGATCGCCGATTCGGGAAAACCCAGGTGAATGTGAGTGTTGCCGCCTGCCATATTGGTATCCACAAGCACCGTGTTGCGGTTCGCAATCACCCCCAGGACCGCAGCGAGATTTTCCGAAATCGTGCTCTTACCCACTCCGCCTTTCGCACCCCACACGGCGACCACGCTTTTCTCCCAACCGTGTGTAGCGATAATCTGCGCCACCTGGGTCGAGACCTGCGGGATGTAGGACGGCGACGAACGCTCGCGCAATGCATCCTGGACCGCTTGGTGGCCCATCGCGACGAGTGCGCGGGCTTGCGCTTCGCCGATCGGCAGATCGACGTGTCCTTTGATGCCCAATTGATACAACTTCGTGCCCCAATCCCCCTGGGGCGGAATCGCGCCGAGCGTGACAATCGGTTTCTGCTCGTGATGGTAAAGTCGCTGAATGTCATTCGGCTCAAACGCGGGCAGCGCTGGATCGATGAGGACGATGTCGGCATCCAGCGAGGTCGCATCGCTGAAGATGCGCGAGCCCTCCTGCGTCCACGTCACGATCTCGATCCCGTTTCCATTCCCCGGACCGAACATTGCATTCAGTTGTTGGACATCGCCCCATTGCCGCAGGGCCAGCAGTAATTTGAGATTTGCCATTATTCGTTAAATCGTTGGATCGTGGATTTGTCGGATCGCCGGGTTCAGCGATGCAACGATGCAACCATCAAACCAGTCCATGGTCTCGTTTCCGCTGGCGAATGAACCGCACCACAGCCACAAAGAGCACCAGCAACACAACACCGCATGTGAGAGGCAAGAGGAATGCGCCGACGTCCAAGCTAGTGGGAATCGTCGCCGGCGGAACAGGTGTGGGTTTCGGCAGATTCGGACTCGCGCCCGGCGGCTGAGTACTTGCCGACGGGGCGGGCTGATCTGTCTCAGGAGCCGCCGTGGGGCGGGGCTGTGAAGGCGCGACCTGGGTCGGTTGAATGGCGTCCGGTGGAGTGGGAGCCTGACGGCCTGCCGCCTGTGACCGTTCGCGCATCATCCATGCCAGCACGTCGTTGAACGTGATGCCCAGTGTTGGGGTTTGCGCGCCGTTCGCCGCTTCGGCGGTTTTAGCCGGCAACAGCGCCACATGGACGCGGCCGTTGTCCATTCCGAAAGTAACCAGCTCAACGCTCGCGCGCGGGATGAGAACGGTCACGCTCTGAATGTCGCCTTGAATGTAGGCGGGTTGTGCGGTCCCTTCCGCCGGTTGCGCTTGCCCGAATCCGGCGCCTGATCCCGTAAAGGCAGGGTTCGGCACTTGCTGGAACCGTACCGCGAGCACCGGCACGTTCTGAATGACCACTTTATCGGCGGGCAGATTCATGTCACTCGCGCCCACACTTCCAGAGCTATTCGCAGGATTCAGCAGCGATGGATTCGGCGGTAAAGTGGGAGCCGGCCGCACTCCGCTGGTGAAGGTGGAGCCAAAAGTAACAATCGGCGATACGGGTGTAGGGGGTGTGAGCAAATTCGAGAACGTCGTGTTGCTTCCTGCCGAAATGTTCCCCGGCGCAAGACCGACGACGAGATCGACCCAATCGCCGGGCGCAATTTGGCTCGGCGCCGTTTTGGAATCGACCGGAATCACCAGCGCGACCTGGTTGGGATCGGTCATCGCGAGCGCGAGTCGATTGATCGCCTCCGGATTCTCCGGCGCGACAATCGCGCTCTTTCGGAGTGGTTCGCCGGCGTGAATGTTTTCGAGGACGAAACCGCCGGCATATTGAGCGACCTCGTCGCGCAAGAGGAGCGTCTGCGCAACCTGGCTGTTGATTCGCTGCGCGTCAAGGCCCAGCGAGTTTGGATCAAGGGTGGAATACGCGGGAATGTCTTGTACGGCAACGACGACGGAGTACGGCGGTGGCGCCATCATGCCGCCGAGCATCAGAAAACCGACAAACGCCAGTCCTGCGAGCAGAAGGCCGATCGTGAAAGTCGCCGAACGAAGCATGGAGCGTTCCCCAATCTTGATTTTGCCGACGCTGAATTCGCGTTCCGCGTTCCCGGCACGAATGCGCCAACAAGATGCCTCTATTGTATAGATCGACTCCAAAGTAAAGCCAAAGTAAAGCCAAACCAGGGCTCTCGGCGGCGAAAGTCGCAAAAAAAAGCGGGCGTAGACCATTGGGTCTACGCCCGCGACACTCGTGGCTCTGTTTCTTAGTTCGACTTTATCCATTCGCAAAATGAAAAACCATCGTTTTCCCGAGGTTTTTGCAAATTCGTGACGGTTTTCTGACATCGCCACGCATCAACGACATTCATAAACTCGAAAAACATTCAAAAAACGCCGAGTTTTTGAGGTTTTGCACACCAGAAAAATGGATAAAGTCGAACTTAGAACCTGTCTGAAAACTCACGCCAAGCTGCAAAGTCGGCAAGAAATTTATCTAAACCCTTTGCGTCTCCCTGGCACTTGCGTTCCCTCCAGGGCAAGTGTGGCGTCTTTGCGAGAGATCCAGAACTTTTCAGACCGGCTCTGACAACGCGGAGGCTGGTACAAGGCTTCCCCGGATCATCTGTTCGTACAGTTCTTGCGTTTCTGGGCTCGGACTCGAAATCTCCAATTCGTCCTCAAGCACCCGAGCGCATTGTTGATACGTCTTCACGGCTCCACTGCGATCACCCGCCTGGAATTGGAGCCGCATCAGAGCGCGATAGACTTCTTCGCAATCCCGGTCCTTCTCGAGATATTTCTGGTAGTGGGCGATCGCGCTGGCAAGGTTCCCTTGCTGAGCGTTGATTTTTGCCAGTTCGATGAGCGCGCCTAGATACATCTGCCGCAGCCGCGTGCGCAGTTCGATCGCCCAATCCCCGTACGAATCCTCAAAGTAGTCCCCGCCATACAAAGCCACGGCGCGTTCCAAGTCGTCGCTGCGCGCCTGGTCGTCGGGGGAATTTTCGGCCCGCTGGATGAACGCCTCGAATTGAGCCACGTCATATTCGATCTGCAATTCTCGCCGCAGCCGATACTCTCCATGCTCATGGACGACGCAGTCCGGAATGACCTTCCGCAGGAGACCCTTGACGGTGTGGAAGCTGTCCGCGGCGGCCCCCGCCGATCGGTTTGGCCAAAGCGACTCCAGAATCATTTCTCGGCGCACTCCCTCGGGATGCGCGAGCAACAGGAAAAAGAGCTCCTTCACCGGCTCTTGGCCCCAATGTTCTTTCGTCACCAGTTGGCCAGTCACAGTGACGCGCGTTTTCCCGAGAGCTTGCACTTGAATGTGCACGCCGCCATCGACCCGGTGCGCACCGCCGACCGGGTTTTGAGTCAGCCGCTCAAGCGCGGGCACGTAATATCCATTGCTAATGTTTTCCGAACAGGCAAAGGCGATCACCGGTTCGATCAAGTTTCGGTCGGCGGCGACGAAAGGGATCGACGCCGACCCTTGCGGGAGTTCCCGTTCAGCAATGGCCAGGAGCTGGCGCCGGGCTTCGCTCCGCTCTTCCTGGAGTAGATATTCCTGCGCTAGGTGGAGTCGCGCCCGACTGCGATCGGGCTTGTGCATTTCCAGTACCTTGACCGCGCGAGCCAAGTGGGTCATCGCTTCGCGGGTTTTGCCGGCTTGAGACCGCCAGATTCCCATCGCCGTTTCCGCCAAGCCAATTTCGTAGTCCGAGCGGTGGGCATGCGCGATGTCGAGCGCGCGCGTGAGATAGGACTCAGCATACTCCGCGTCATTCGAAAGGCGGTACGCTTCGCCGAGCGCAATCAGCGCGTATGTCAGAATGAATCCCTTCAAGGGTTCGCTCAATTCCAAGACCTGACGATAGAGCTCCCCGACTCGTGCGGCGTCGCCTCGGTCACGATAGATGTCACCCTGACTAGCCAGGGCAAAAGCCTCATTGCGTCGATTCCCCGCCTGCTGTGCGATCGACCGCGCTTCCTCTAGCGTCTGAAGCGCTTCAGCGTACCGGCCCGTCTCGTGGTAACTGACGCCAATGCTGTTGAGCGTCGTAGCCAACCCGATGATGTTGTGGCTACGCCGCCAGTACGCCAGCGCCTGCCGAAAATGCTCGTCGGCATGGGGACTGCCGTGAAACCGCAGCGAAGTCCCGATGTCGTGGTGCAGCCAAGCCACGCGTACCTCGTCGCGCAGCGCTTGATACAATTTGAGCGCCTTCTCCAATTGCTTCACGTCGTCTGGGTCGTCGAGATAAGCCCCGGCGGTGCCCAAGGTGCGGTACGCTCGCGCTTCGTCAGAGCGTGACTTGCTCTTGTGGAGGATGTCGAGGACGTGCTCACACGCTCGGACCGCTTCGCGGTAACGGCCGATCTGTCTCCACAGCACCGCTCGCCAGACGACGACCTTGGCGGCTTCCACCTTGTCGCCGCGGCGCTTGTAGATCCGAATGGCTTGCGCGTAGGCCGCTTCCGCCTCGGCAATTTTCCCCGTTTCCGCAAACACCATCCCGCGACTCACGACCAGCGTGGGATGCGCGCTCAGAACCTCCTCGGGCAGCGAATCGATCCAATGGGCAAGCGTAGTCCAGTGACCCGAGTCGAAGGTCGGTTGGGCAATCCGTTCGATCACGTGCGCGGCATCGTTCGGCATTCCGGCATCGAGGTAATGCGCGATGGCTTGCCCCTGGAGCACATCGCTGACTTCGTACAGCGCGGCGGCGCGACGGTTCAATTCGCGCCAGCGCGTGGGATGGGTGTCCATCAGACGTTGGCGTAGAAACTCGTGATACAGGTTGTTGAACCGATAGTACGGCCCACTGGTTTCGTCGTTCAACCGGACGACGAACAAATTCTGTTCCTCGAGCGTGCGCAGCATGCTCGCCGCGTTCTGCGTGCCGCGCAGTTCGTCACACATCGCCGCTTCCATCCGAAACAGGACCGAACAGTCCAGGAGAAAGTGCTGCACTTCCGGATCGACCTGCGCAAAGGCTTCGGTGGCGAGATACTGAAAGACCTTTTCGCGCTTGCGGTGCCGCTGGACCAGTCGGCGTCCTAGTCCGCGTGACAGGCTGGGTGTGGTCAAGAGGATGCCGGCAATCCATCCCTCGGAGCGCTCGGCCAGGTCGGCGCTTTCTTGCGCCGAGAGCTCGACCTGGTAATCTTGCCGCACCAGGGCTCGAATCTCTTCGGCGGTGAATTGAAGTTCCTCCGTGCCCAACCCGGCGATCTGCTGACGCGCCATGAGCCGAGGGAGCGCCAGCTTCGAGGGCATCGTGCGCGAGGAAATGATCAGGTGCGCTTTTTCAGGAAGATAGGCGAGTAAGAGATCGACCAGGCGATTGATTTCGGCGGATTCGTCGACGATGTGATAATCGTCCAGAACGATGGCAAAGTGATCGGCGATCTTTTCGTGCATCTCGGTCACGAGCGCACCAACGACGGCGTCAAAGGCGGCGGCTTTCGATTCGACGTCACAGTTCACCGTGCAGCTCGTCAGAATGCGCTGTGGTTCCACGCCAGTTTGAGGAAATCGGTGCTGGATCGCCGCGATCAGGTATTCCAGGAACACCTGCGGATCGCCATCGGACGAGTCCAGACTGTACCACGCGACGGGCAACTGGGTCGCATCCGCAAAATCGATCAAGAGCGAAGTTTTGCCGTACCCCGCGGAGGCACAGATGAGAACGAGTTTGCAATCGAGGCGGCGGTGGAGAAAATCGACGAGCTGGGGACGGTGAAGTAGCAGCCGGCTTCGGCTGGGCTGCACAATCTTCGTGACAGCGCGAGAAGGAATCAAAGTCATTTACCCCTGAGAAAAGTTTATGTGGTGCCGGCGTTCGAATTCTAAGAGCCGGTCTGAAAAGTTCTGGATCTCTCGCAAAGACGCAAAGACGCAAAGGGTTTAGATAAATTTCTTGCCGACTTTGCGGCTTGGCGTGAGTTTTCAGACCGGTTTTAAGACGCCGGCGGTACCCTCACACGGCTTTCCATAGATCAAACATTTCGACCCTCGGTCCGCGTACGCGCGGAGTATTGAGTGTTGGGCAGGCCAAGAAGTTTTCAAGAGGGAGCAGCCCACAATTGCTCGATGCGGGTTTGCAGTTGCGCGGTCTGGCCGCTCAGATGAGTCAGGATTGCCAGGATCGCCCTGGCTTCGCTACCCGTCAGGCTCTCGACGTCGATCGCTTCCAATTGGATCAATCCCTCTTCCAAATCTCGCAGAGATTCTCCCAGCGCGCCTTTCATCACGTTTTGGACCATCGCGTCGACGACTGGGCGCGGTAAGTTGGGTTCGCGTTTCAAGAGGGCAACTTGCCATCGCTCGGCAATTACACTCTGGCCTGATTCAGAATGTGAGTCCGTCACAATGTTTTAGTTCTGCACCTGGAATAGCGAATCCGGGCGAGAAAACACAAAGATACTTCCAGCATTCGACGGACAAGTGGAAGCACAGAATAGGGTAGCAGTGAACGTAACTTGCCGTTGAGCTTTACACAGCGGTAATCAGGTCGCGATGGGAACCGAGGAATGATGCGCTGAGAACGAGGTTTCTCGCCAACGGGCCGAGCGGTGATGGAGTAGGACGCGTTTGATTGCGAAGGTGATGCACAAGCAAATCGGCAACCATCGTATTGTATCCAAAAGCGCAAAATCTCCAAATTTGAGTGTGGCGCGATGCTCCCGCCCGGCGGACAGGAATGAGGATGATGGCTCGTAGCTATCACTCTTTACCCCACGTGTTATGGCGGCCGGGTCTCTGAAGCACCGCGGCTCGATGCTTTAGAGACACGATTCGCTTCTGTTCCGACCGTGCTAACTTGATGCCTGCAATGGGTTAACTCGAAACCAACCCGTCGTCAACGGCATTTGCTGGTTGCCCCGCCGTGTGTGCCAGGTGCGCATGAGGCCATCGATCGTCGTTCCGCTCGATGAGCGCGCCAGTGCCAATGCCGTTCCTCAACAGTTGTTTGCGCTTGCGAAAAAACACGGTTGTACAAATTGACCTCCACAAAAGTTTTGTTGGTCGGCAGACGCATCACCATTTCGCGGATGAGCACATCGCGCCGACGACTCCGCATTGTAGGGATGTCCTCCAATAAAAAACCAAAGTAAAGCCAAACTAGAACTCGTCCGACATAAGAAAATATTTACTTTAGGTTGAAATTTTTTAACCAAGTTTGACTCGGCTGCCCGACGCTTTGCCTATTGCGCCGAGGATTTGATTCATTCTCTCGAGGTTGGTTTAGAATTTCTTTGGCTTTGGATTGGAGGGCTTCGCTATACTGATAACGTCCGCGTCAAGAACAGCCTCACAAATCCAAAGTACGCCGAGGGTCAAGTCAGGGTCGAAGTTTTTGGTTGCCTGAGATTTCTCGAAAAAGCCGAGCCGTTGGGTAGCCCTCGTGGATCATTTCGGAGCGACGGTGGCATATTTCGCAATTGCCCGCGAAGGATTATCGCATGAAACTGAAAGCGCGTGCCTTTGTCTCTCGAGTCCAAGCGCGGCGTCAGCATCGTGGTAGTAAATTCTAGTGGCGTATAGGCGCCGCGTTTAAGACGAAGCGCACGCCCTAATGTGTGCAGATTCAATCGGACATCATCCGGCGAGACCGAACGTAATGCCTTCGCCGATGCGTCTACCAAGGCATCCCAAGTGCGTGCCTTGGCCGCACGCAAGGCAGTTTT
>VFSW01000605.1_pt1 | contig 52852 bp, 47 predicted proteins | sample 5358111 | NCBI WGS metagenome assembly VFSW01 (sample SAMN11554181, study PRJNA540505) | mine drainage metagenome | isolation source: sediment from site ElyBrook_90M | place: USA: Ely Copper Mine, Vershire, VT | collected 2017 | reverse complement strand
CGGAGTTCCTGATTCATGTCGCGATCGACGGAGGTCAGGGTATCGGTCGGGTTCACATTGCGTTCCTCGCTCGCATAGCATTTGGAATCGACGAGGGTACCCTGCCAGTTCCCCGCGAACGCGACCGCGGAGGCCAGACAGAAGAGAGCGGCAAGCCGCATGGCGAGCGTCATTCTGTTTTCGCCCATGCCTGTATGGATTCTCAAACGCACGCCGGGGTTTCACGCATACTGCCGACGTGCCTATAGAATGGAATCGTGCCGCTTGTCACCGGGTCCGAAGCCGGCGTTGAAGTGCCGGCCGCGCCCGGCGCGGAGATTTCCGCCACGCCCGCGCCTCCGGACGAGTTCGAACAACTGCTCGCCGCTGTCCGGGAAGCGCGCCCCAAAGACGACCTCTCGCCCATCGAAAAGGCCTACCGGTTCGCCTCCCAATATCATTCCGGGCAGAAGCGATCCTCCGGCGAGCCCTACATGAGCCACCCGCTGGCCGTGGCGCGCATTCTCGCCGGGATGCGGATGGACGTGGTCAGCATCGAGACGGGGCTGCTGCACGATATTGTCGAAGACACCACCGTCACCGCCGCCGACATCCAGAAGAACTTCGGCGACGAAGTCGCGCGCTGCGTCGATGGCGTCACCAAGCTGAGCAAGCTCGATTTCTTCTCCGCCGAGGACCGCCAGGCCGAGAGCTATCGCAAGATGCTGCTCGCGATGGTGAACGATATCCGCGTCATCATCGTGAAGCTGGCCGACCGTCTGCATAACATGCGCACGCTGGGCTATTTGAGTCCCGAACGGCGCGAACGGATCGCGCGCGAGACGCTCGAAATCTACGCTCCGATCGCGCATCGCCTCGGCATGGGCAAGATGCGCGGTGAGCTGGAAGACCTGGCGTTCCAGCACCTCGATCCGGAGGCTTTCGCCGAGATTTCCCGTTCGATCGACAGCCAGCGCGCGGCGAACGAGGAGTATCTCGAACGGATGCGCCGCACGCTTGAATCCGAACTGCGCCGCGAAGGCATCCCGGCGCGGGTGGATGCACGGGTGAAGCGCGCGTACTCCGTCTACCAGAAGCTCAAGCGCCAGAAGATTTCGCTCGATCAGGTGTACGATCTTCTCGCGCTGCGCATCGTTACGGACTCGGTGAAGAACTGCTACGGCGCGCTCGGGGTGATTCACAACGAATGGTCCCCGGTGCCCGGGCGGATCAAGGATTTCATCGCCATTCCGCGGCCGAATCTCTATCAGTCGCTGCACACGTCCGTGGTGGGTCCCGAGGGCAGGCACTTCGAGATCCAGATCCGCACGGAAGAGATGCACCGCATCGCGGAAGAAGGCATTGCGGCGCACTGGAAGTATAAAGAAGGCCGGCGGGGCGTGCAGGACGACCAGCGGGTCGCCTGGCTGCGGCAACTGGTGGAATGGCAGCAGGACATGCGCGATCCGGGCGAGTTCATGTCCACGCTCAAAGTGGATCTGTACCCGGAAGAGGTTTACTGTTTCACTCCCAAGGGGCGCGTGATCGTGCTTCCCGCCGGTTCCTGCCCCATCGATTTCGCTTACGCAGTGCACTCCGAAGTCGGGAACACCTGCACCGGGGCGAAGATCAACGGCCGCATCGTGCCGCTGCGCTACGTTCTCCGCAATGGCGATATTGTCGACGTCCTGACGCAGTCCGGACATGCGCCGAGCAAAGACTGGCTTTCCATCGTCAAGACGTCCCGCGCGAAGAACAAGATCAAGCACATTATCAATGAGAACGAGCGCGAGAGGGCCATCGAGATCGGGCAGAAGTATCTGGACAAGGAAGCGCGGCGCCTGGGCGTTCAACTGAGCCGGATTCAAAAGGCCGATCTGGAACGGGTGGCGGGCGAATACGGTCTGAGCAAGATTGAAGATCTGTATGCGAGCCTGGGTTACGGTAAGTTTTCCGCCCGCCAGGCGCTGCAGAAATTCGCGCCGGATCAGGTGGTGGAAGAGCCCGCGCCGGCGCCCGCGGCCGAGACGCCGCCGGTTCAGGGAAGAGATCAGCGGACGGATGACGATGCGGTCATCAAGGTCCACGGGATCGACGACGTGATGGTCTACCGGGCGAAGTGCTGCAACCCGATCAAGGGCGAAGGGATCGTCGGTTACGTCACGCGCGGGAAAGGGATCGCCGTCCATTCGCGCATGTGTCCGAACGTGCAGAATCTGATGTACGATTCCGAGCGCAAGATCGAAGTGGAATGGGCGCGCCATGCGAGCGACACGTTCCCGGTGCGCATCGTGGTCCACACGGACGACAGGCCGGGCCTGCTCCATCAGCTCACCAGCGTGCTCTCCGATGAAAGCACCAACGTTCGCAGCCTTGAGGCCAAGACCACGGTGAGCGGCAGTAACGACGCGGCGCTGGTCGAAATGACGGTGGATGTGCGCGACAAGAAACAGCTCGAAAAACTCTGCTCCGCCATGCGCCGGATCTCCGGCGTGAGAGATGTGGAACGCCTGCTGAATCAATGACGACATTGTTGAATTAATGCCACAACAGTTAATAACAGATCCCGAACATATCGCCGTCTCGAAATCGAAGGGCATCGACATCGACTGGAAGGACGGCCATCGCAGCTCCTATGGCGTGGAATATCTGCGCGACTGGTGCCCCTGCGCCACCTGCGCGGGCACTCACGGGACCGAGCCGCGGCCGAAGACGACCGCCGGCGCCCCGGCTCCGGCCACGCCGTTTCCGATGTACAAAGCGAAAGAAAGAATGCGAAACATCGAGCCCGTGGGCAACTATGCGCTGCGCATCGTCTGGAGCGACGGGCACGACGCCGGCATCTACTCCTACGATCACCTGCGCCGGATCTGCCCCTGCGCGGCCTGCCAGGCGAAGCCGGACTGACGCTCTCATGTCCAAAAAAATAGCGGTTGTCGAGGATGAGGCGGAACTGGCTTCGCTGATCGAATACAATCTGGTGCGGGGCGGTTTCGAGGTCCATCTGCTGAACGGGGCGGGGGATACGCTGCGCGAGCTGGAAGCGTGGCAGCCCGATCTCATCGTGCTGGACGTGATGCTGCCCGGCCAGGACGGCTTCGATCTTTGCCGCCGCATTCGCCAGACGGGCAAGCTGGCGCGCACGCCGGTGATTTTCCTGACCGCGCGGTCCGAAGAGGTGGATCGCGTCCTCGGGCTGGAGATCGGCGGCGACGACTACATGACGAAACCCTTCAGTCCGCGGGAACTTGTCGCGCGGATCAAGGCGCACCTGCGCCGTCAGGAGGGCGATGCCGCGCATGAGGGGGCGTTTTCCATGGGGCCGTTCCGTCTGGATCGCGCGGCGCGGCGCGTTTTTCAGGGCGAACGCGAAATCGAGCTGACCTCCACCGAGTTCAAGCTGCTCGAATTTTTCCTGACGCACGCGGGCACCGCCTGGTCGCGCGAGCAGTTGCTGCGGGAGGTCTGGGGCGAGCAGCATTTCGTCACGCCGCGCACCGTGGATGTGCATATCCGGCGCCTCCGCGAGCAGATTGAAGAGAAGCCCGACGAGCCGGCTTATCTGGTCACCGTGCGCGGCTTCGGCTACCGCTTCGAGGCGCGGTGAGGGCGGAAAAGGGTCTTTCTTCACTCATCGTTTACTGCTCGTTAACCCGGCTGTAACGTGAATCCCGCTACGCTGAAAGTGCCGTGACAAAACGAATCGTCCTCATCGAAGACGACACCGACCTTTTTGCGTTGCTGAAGTACAACCTCGAAAAGGAAGGCTTCCTCGTGACGGGTGCGCAGACCGGACGGGGCGCGATTGACCTTTGCCGTCGCGTTCGTCCCGATCTCGTCCTGCTCGACATCATGCTGCCGGATTCCGACGGACTGGATATCTGCAAGGGTATCCGCAACGATTCCGAACTGGCCCAGACCCCCATCATCTTTCTCACCGCGCGCGCTTCCGAGACGGACCGCATCGTCGGGCTGGAACTCGGCGCGAACGATTACATTGTGAAACCGTTTTTCATCCGCGAGGTGATTGCGCGGATCAGACTGCAGTTCCGCACGCAAACCGCGCCATCCCGCCTGCTCAAAGCGGGCGGCATCGAGCTCGACCGCAGTTCCTGCCAGGTGAAACTGGAGGGCGAGAATCTCGCGCTCACCGCCACCGAATTCCGCCTGCTGGAGTTTCTGATGAGCCGGCCAGGCGTGGTTTTCAGCCGCGAGCAGTTGCTCAACGCCGTCTGGGGGCAGGATCGGGCGATCACCGATCGCACCGTGGATGTCTATATTCTGCGCCTGCGCCAGAAGATCGAGCGGGATGCCTCCGCGCCCAGGCTGATCCATTCCGTGCGCGGCTTCGGTTATTCGTTCGAGCCCCGCGGCACTTCGAGGGGAGACCGGGAAGCGCCTCTCGAAGCCGTTGCCGGTTGAGGGTTATCATATACGCCAGCCGGTATAAGCGGCGGCCTGTGTTACGCTGACGCACGTGGCCACCGACCTGATCGAGATTCATCCTCTCGAGCCTTCACCGGAAGCTCTGGATCGGGCCGCAGCCGCCATTCGCCGCGGCCGCGTGGTGGCCGTTCCCACCGACGCGCTTTATGCGCTGGTGGCCGACCCTTTCAATCTGCGCGCCGTCCGGCAGATTTATCAGGCCAAAGGCCGCGAGAATTATCGTGCTTTGCCCATGCTTGTGCGCGACGCCATGATGGCGGAAGAACTGGCGCGCGACATCTCGCCCTGGTTCAAGATCCTCGCCCGGAGATTCTGGCCGGGGCCGTTGACCGTTATTCTGTCCGCGTCCGCCAAAGTGCCTTTGCGCGCGACGGGCAACACCGGGCGTCTGGCAGTGCGGCAGGCCCGCTCCACGGTCACGGATCAGTTGATCGCGCGTTTGAACCAGCCCATCGTCGCGACCAGCGCCAATATCTCGGGCCACCCCACGTGCCGCAGCGGCATTGAGGTCTTCGGGGTCATGGATGGCAGCGTCGATCTGGTGCTCGACGGCGGCGTGTGCGAAGGCGTGGGCGCGAGCACGGTCGATATCACCGAGATCGAGTGGCGCATGATCAAAGAAGGCGCAATCTCGGAGAAGGATATTGCGGAGTGTCTCGAAACGCCATCCTGAGGCTTCTCGCGAGCCTGACGGCCATCTCCGCGTGCGCGCAGCCCACATTCGAGGTGGCGTCGGTCAAGCCAACTACCTGGCGCCGGCGATGTCCGGCGCGATCCGCGGCGCCCCTTCACTCCATACCATGGCGATAATGCGCTGCTTCTGGCTGTCCTCCAGCAGTCCGGACGCTCCGGGCCGCTCCTTGTCATAGAGCGCGCGTTCGAGGCCCCCTTGCCGGCGACGATGGCCGATCTTCCGAACGGCCTGTGGCGTCAAGGGCAGCACGCCGGCTATACGAGGCGCGCTGACGCCTTTAGCCAGCTGAAAAAGCGCGACGGCCCGCAGCACCACACGCACGCGCTGCACACCGCCGCGCAGCAGCCGCTTCAACTCCTGCTGATCCTTCGTCGTGACTTCGATACGCAGGGCTGGACGTCCCATGCCTTCATTATGTACCCAAACATTTACGAAAAGAATTGTTTTATTAGAAACTTTTCACACGGTCAGCGACCTTTATCCATCGGACTCGCGCCTGTTGCCAGGATCTCCTGAACTTTCGATGTCACCGGGTTCGTAGGGTCCGCGCGGACGTCTCGGCATAGCCATGCTCGCAACCAGGATTGATTGTTTACAGCTCGGACCGGATTCCACGTGATGTCGGTCCACTCGATGTGCGATTTAAGGGCCACGACTGCCTTATGTTGGAAAATGAATCACGGTCTTCGGACCTGTGGTACCTTTGCGCCGCTGGGCCGCTGCCGGTTCACATCGAATCAGGCCCGCGGCCTCCATGCTGAGGAGCGCATCCGTATCCGGATGTGAGACCGAATTACCGAATATCAACTGGAGCGAAATCGCAGTACGCTCAAGTTTCACAAATAGCGGCTTCAAATCCAGAAAGTACTGCTTCGCACGTAAATGTATTTAAAGGCACTGTTAGCAAATAACATTGCCATTCCTTGGTGAGATTTCGTAGTTCCATTCACCATGGAAGTCATTGCGCTTGAGATGGATTGCCGCCATTTCAGCATCGGGGACCTTGACACCGGCGGGATAGCGCCCGTTGTCAATCTCGGCATGAACCTTCAATCCTTTGCGCGTCGTAGTTCCGGCGATCAGACTGACGATCACCTGCAGGCTGGTAAGTGGCTGTCCGCGCCAATTCTTGCTGATAAAGGAGAACAGTCGGTGTTCGATCTTGTTCCATTTGCTGGTTCCAGGCGGGAAGTGGCTCACGGTAATGGCCAGACCAGTCTGATCAGCCAGCCTTTGCAGTTCCAGTTTCCACAGACGGAGGCGAGATCCATTGCTGCCTCCGCCATCCGCAGTGATAAGCAGTTTTTGGCCTTGGGGTATCTTTCGCTGCCCATCGCGTACCACCAGCGTCGAATGGTTTCCACCGCGAATGACGCGGTGTCGTGATCCACACCCACGCCGACCCATCCTGTGTTCTGCGCCACATCGTACACGCCGTACGGAGAGGCGCGCCCCAGTTCAGGAATCAGAAAATCGTGAACTCGAACCCTTACCGGCTTCCCCTTCGGTCTCCACATCCGCCCGCCGTTTTTAAAGTCACCCACCAGTTCCTTTTTCTTCGTATCCACCGAAATCACTGGCTGCCCGAGGCCGATGTACTTCTTAACCCGCGCGTTGATATGTTCAAACTGCTCGTTACGGTCCGGGTGTCCTTCCCCCTCTTTCGTTTTCCGGTTGCTTTGCAGGCTGTAGTCCAGTTCATGGAGCAACTCCGCAACCACCGGGTAACTTACCGGATGGCCCATCTTTGCAAGATCTTCAGCCGGACCACGCACACTCTTGCAGGTCCATCGCAGGCACCTTTCCGGATCACCCCGCGTCGTGGCCTCCAGCAACTTCTCCAGATCGGCGACCAGGGTCGGGTCCTTTTGCTTTATCGTCTTCCGCCCGCCTCCGGGACGGCGAATCCGACCGGTCGGTTCCGCCGGCAGCAGTTCCAACTCTTTCAATCCGCGCCGAATCACCGGGCGGGAAACCCCCGTCGCTCGCGACACCGCAGAGATGCCTCCCGCTCCCCATGCCTTACTCTCCGCCGCGACAAAAAGCCGACGCGACTTCTCGTCCAGCACCTTCCCCAATGCCCCAAAACGCGCCTTAATTCCACCAAGGCCTTCCATGCCACCAGCATAGCTCAAAACATTGCCTAATGGAAATGTTATTTCCTAACAAAGCCTTAGTTAGTTGTACGGACCGATCATTGGATCATTGAAATAACATTAAATGTCCACACCGTACTTGACTCCACAATACTCGTCTGTTAGACTCCATAACCGTTAATGTCTTGGAGGATCATTAATGGTTAAAAACACAATTATACTTTTTGTGCTGGTATCTGGGTCTTGCTTAGCCGCTGATGAGTCGGAAATAACCGCGTTAAGGCACGAGTTAGATACTATAAAGCAAACACAAGCTGACATTCAGCAGAATGTCTTGATCATAAAAGGGCTGCTGACGGGAAAGCGGCCGCTGCTGGAGAACGTGTATGTGGAAATCGGCGATGCGCCTTCGGTGGGTTCGTCTGAAGCAGCCGTCATCATGGTTGAGTTCACCGATTTTCAATGCCCTTTCTGCGCGGCGTACCAGCGTGACACATTCGGCCGTATTGTGGAACAATTCATAAAACCCGGCAAACTGTGCGGTACATTAGCCGTAACTTTCCATTGAGGCAGTCTCACCCGCTCGCAGAGAGGATGGCCGAGGCCGCTCTATGCGCGAAAGAATATGGAAAATTTTGGGAAGCTCATGATCGTCTTTTCCAAGATCAGAAGGCGCTAACCCCAGAGGGAATAGATAGTGAATCCCTCGCGCTTCACATAGACCCCGCTGGATTTACGCAATGCCTGTCAACGAACCGATACGCTGGGAAAATTGTGCTGGATATCATGCAGGTGGAGACGTTGGGCGTGTCATGAACTCCCGCATTCTTTATTGGCGTGTCCGACCCGCAGCACCCGGAAAGAATGAAGGCCGTCACATCTTTATTCGGGAATGTTCCATTTGGAGAATTTAGCAAGGCGATTTTCGATGTTCTCGCGCAACATGGGCCTCGCAGCGAGGTGAAGCCTTGAAGGCCGCACCGAAAAGTGGAGTGGCTCGGCTCCTCTCAACAGAAGCAATCGCTGAAAGGCTGAGCGTCACCTCCCGCACGATTCGCCTTTGGGCTGAGTTGGGGGAGATCCCGGCCTTTAAGGTTGGCGGACACTGGCGCTTTGAACAGTCCGCGTTTGACAGTTGGCTTCGGAGCAGGACGGGAGACGGCCCGCCGGCGGTTACAGGCGAGCGAGAATATGGCATCAAAAAAAGTTTATCCTTTTCGGAAATCGCGGAAAAAGCGGAAAACACTTCACGACGGAAAAGAATAGACTGTGGCCTGTAAGGAGTGCGTGATGAGAACTTCAATCGGTTTAGCTTTCGTTATCGCGTCGCTTCCGCTGGTTATGACAGGGCAAGTGATCACGCTCACGAAAGTTCCTCGCGGATTCGTAAACGGAGCCGCCAACCCCGCTGCCATCCCCGATGCGGCGGCGTACCGGCTCGTTTTCATGAGTTTGGGACTACCTGTAGGCACCACTTCAGCAGCGCTGGCACAACAAAACGCCAAAATCGCCAAGATTGGGCTCTCGAGTGGCGATGCCGGAGTAGTTAAGGTGCTCGCGAATCAATTTAACCTGCAATACTCAACATGGAAGGCTGGTCAGGCCAGCATATCTTCGTCGCCTAGTGCCTCGGATGCAGCTATTGCGACATTGGTAGCCCAAACGAAAACTGCTCTATCAAGCCAGTTATCGCCCACGGGTTTCACTGCATTTGCGCAATTCGTCCAAGCCGCAAAAAGTCGCATGGTCGTTCGTCCGTGAGGCAAGAGAAGGAGGAGAGAGGAGCATGAACGTGAATCGTGTTTTATTCTGTGCGGTGTTAGCGATTGTGGCGACGATGCCCTTTAGTACGGCACGAGCCCAAGGCATATATGTGGACCCATCCATCGACGGCACCTACATGTACGGCGATACGGAAGGGTACGGGGATTCGGGCTGCTCCGGTTACAGTGTGTGGAGCAACTTCAACGGTAACTATCAGTATGGCTCTTCGGCCTACCCGAACGTCTATCAAATTCTTCAATCTTCCACGTATGTGGATAGCGTGAATTATTCCTGGGACGTTGGAATCGATTTTTCCTTCCCCGACCCCTACTCGGGAAACTGTAGTTCGGACCAGCTTAATTTTAATATCACGATCAGAACGACCGTCAGCTTCTATGCTGATCCGTATGCGGGGCCGGGCGGAGCCTATTGCATCTATGACCAGATGGCTTGCCTTTCGGGGACAGCGACATGCGGTCAAGGAAATGGCGAATTCGGAGTAGGTCTTTGGTTTCCGCCGAACTGCCCCTATTACGCCAAAGCACGTTGGTTGGTGGTGAACGGCACATGTGACGTTCAAATTGCCTACTCCGCAGCTGGCCCTGGAGCGTGTACATGATACGCTCATCTCTGTTATGAAGCTCGCGATGTTCACGACTATCGCTGCCTTCGCGGCGCTGGCTCCCTGTTGCCTCGCCCAACTCCGGATCGGTGGGAGCGCGCAATCGACGTGGCCGGGCTCTTTGGTCCTGCCTCAGGCTGGCGCTCCCTTGTCTGCCGAATTTCGGGAACTAGGGGCCGCGCAGGGCTCGCCCGCTCCGCAGGCTCGAACGGTATTTCGGGATAATTTGGGCCGGCTCCACGTCGAGCCATACTTGGACGGACGGATGAGACTCATACAGCTCACAGACCCCGTGGCCGGTTTAATGTTCGTGTTGGATACTGCGAAAAAGGTTGCATACCGGACCCCCTTTCCAAAAATCGCCCCGTCTGAGCAGCCGCGATTTGTCGGATTTCTTCCCAAACAAGCGACAGGTGCGGAAAGCCTCGGTAAGCGGACGATCGGGAACATAGAGTGTGAAGGCTTGCGCTTTACGATATTAGGATCATCTCCGGTCGACGAAGAAGTCGAGGAGCGTTGGTTTTCGTCCAACCTGGGAATAATTGGCCTCGTGAAGCGTTCACGAGGAGAAATGGAACGTAGTGTGGAACTGCGGACTCTTGCCAGAACTGATCCGGACCCTCAGTTTTTCCGCGTACCTGACGGCTATCGGATAGTTGAGCTCGATCAATAGTTTAGCGAGCCTGTGTCAGATTGCTAATCGTTGAGGCCAGGTCTTCGACCGCGTGAAACGATTCCTCTTGCAGGCGAACTTCCGGCGTGCGGCTTTGCGGTCGAACTTCCAGTTGATTGTGGTATGGGCCCGATTGATACGGCGATTCCAGGCGCGAGCTTCCTGACGCAGGGTCTTCAGGTCGGGAATTCTTCGGGCGCCGAGGCATTGCCGCGAGAAGATAGCGATTTCGATTTCGGCCTGATTGAGCCAGCCTCCGTGAGTCGGCGTGTAGTGAACCGTGAAGCGGTCCCAGACTTCGCCTCCCACCTTCTCGCCGAGCAGGTCCGTCAGTGATTTGCGGCGATGAATATTCAGGTTGTCCATCACCAGATGGATGGTCGCGGCTTCCGGGTACTGAAGAGCCAGCTGGAAAGCCACTTGCGCGAACTCAACCGCCGAGCGATCCGGTGTGGGGAAGGTGAAGTGCCGGCCCGCCTTCGGCTCTACCGCACAGAAAACATTGGCGGCGCCACGGCGCTCGTATTCGTTGTCCCGCCTTGCTTCCCGTCCCGGTGTCGCGGGAGAGGTGGGCCGGATGTCGGCACGCAGCGTGACTGGCTTCTCATCCAGACACACCACCGGTTCCTCCGGATTGCAGGGCTTTTCGTACGTTTCCAGCACATCTTCCATCTTCGCGACGTACTCTTCATTGAGTTCGGCCACACACCACATTTTTTTCCCGCAACGGCTTGAGGTCGTGGTGGAGCAGCAAAATCCGAATGGTCTCTCTTCCCACGTGCGGCGCCAGTCTCCGTTTCACCGCTTCCTCGGCCACCAGCCGTACGGTCCACCGGGCGCGACCTTCCGGGGGTGGGCTGCAGATGGCGCCTTTCCGCAACGGCTTCCGCGCGTTTGCCGATGCGAAAGGGATTTCCCATCGGCTATTGCGACGAAGAACCGATGCGGAAACATGGAAGGAGGGATATGAAACAAGGCGTTCCCAAGTCGGTTGAAGAGTACATTGCCGCTCAGCCCGAGGCGGTGCGGCCAAAGCTCGAACAGGTACGCGCCGCGATCAGGCGGGCCGTCCCGGAGGCGGTGGAGAGCATCGGGTATCGCATGCGGGCTATGAGCTGCGCAAGGGGACGGTGCATTTCCCACTCTCCAAACCGGTTCCGGTGAAGCTCATCGGCCCGATTGCGAACTTGCGCGCGGCCGGGATAGCCGCCACGGCGAAAAAGACGCCGCCAGGCCGGGAGAAAGAGCGTAAGTCGCCGCGGCAGGAGACAGGGCGGCCGACGATTAACGCTTAAAGCGCCTCGGGAGCCGAGCCGAGCGTTACGGTGACTTTCATCGTCCGGTTCCCGCGGAAAATCGTGAACACCATCTTGTCGCCCGGGTGTTTCTGGCTGAGAGCCCGGCGGAGTGCATCCTGCCCGTCCACCGGTTTGTCGTCGATGGCGACAATCAGATCGCCGCCGATCCCGAGCCGGTACATGCCCACGATGACCGACCGGTTGGGCCCGCGCAGTCCCGCGGCTTCCGCCGGCGAGCCGTCCTCAATGCCTTCGATCAGCAAGCCGCCCGAGGACGGCATGTTGAGTTCCGCGGCGAGATCGCCCTGAAGGAGCAGTGTTTGCGAGATGCCCAGCACGGGATGCGAGATGTGGCCGGTGGTGCGGTACTCCTCCAGCTTTTCCTTGGCCCGGTTGATCGGCATGGCGAATCCGATGCCGATGCTGCCGGCTTCGCCGTTGGCCGTCTGGGAACCGAAGATCGCGGTGTTGATCCCGATCACGTTGCCGTGCGAATCGAGCAGCGGGCCGCCGCTGTTGCCGGGATTGATCGCGGCATCGGTCTGGATCAGGCCTTCGAGCGGGGTTCCGTCCTCGTTTTGCAGACTGCGGTCGAGCGAACTGACGATGCCGGTCGTGAGCGTGCCTTCAAGGCCGAACGGATTGCCGATGGCGAGCACCTTCTGGCCCACCATCAGGTTGTCGGAATCGCCCAGACGGACGAACGGCAGCTTCTGGTCGGCGTGAATGCGCAGGATCGCCAGATCGCTGCGCCGGTCGACGCCCACCACGGTCGCCGGATATTGTTTCTTGTTCGAAAGCCGCACCGTGACATTGCGCGATCCCGAGATCACGTGATTATTGGTGAGGATTTCGCCGTCGTCGTTGATGATGAAACCCGAGCCGATGCCTTTCTGGGGGAAGACCTGAAAGAAGAAATCCCGCTGGTAAACAATGCTGGTGATGTTGACCGTGGCGAGGCGGTTGGCCTTGTAGATATCGATGTTGTTCTGTTCGTCGGTGGCGAAGCCGGAGCCGTGCGCGATTACAGGTTCGGACCATAACCGGCCGCTCGACGAGATGGGCCGGACCAGCTGCCGCAGGCTCCAGGTCCCGCGCGAAGTAACCAGCCAGAAGCCCGCTACAAGCAGCAAAGTGAGAACGAGCGCTCTTGGTCTCATGATGCCAGTGTCCTCAAATCCTCATACACCAGTTTAGTTTGACGGAGCGTGTCTTCCTTCGCCCCTCTGGTGTCGATCGTATAGTCGGCGTAAGTGAGTTTTTTCTCCAGCGGCATCTGGTTCCCGAGGCGCGCGAGGACGCCGGCCTCCGCCGCGCCCGGCCGATGCAGCGCGCGCTCAATCTGCTGGGCGCGCTCGCAACTCACCACGATTATTTTATCCATCTCCCGATACACGCCCGATTCGATCAGAATCGCCGCTACGTAAACCACCACGGCATGGGGGTCGCGCGCGCCGATCTCTTCGAATCGCCGCAGTACGCGCGCCCGCACGGCCGGATGCACGATGGCGTTCAGGCGTTCGAGCCGGGCCGGGTCGCCGAACACCATGCCGGCAAGTTTGGGACGGTCGATGGCTCCCCGTTCGTCGAGAATTTCGCGCCCGAACGCGGCCACAACCGGTTCATAAGCCTCTCCGCCGGGCTCCATTACTTCGTGCCCGACGTCATCGGCTTCGACGATTTCGCAGCCGAGCGAGCCCAGCGTGGCGGCTACAAAACTCTTGCCGCAGGCCATACCGCCGGTGAGTCCGACCTTCAGCATTTTGCGGCCGCTACTGGATACCCGTGCGCCGTTCGGCACAGGCAATACCCGTGCGCCTCTCGGCGCACTCGATGGTGTTCTGCATCAGCATGGCGATGGTCAGAGGGCCCACCCCTCCGGGAACCGGCGTATAGGCGGACGCCAGGCGCGCCATGTCGCCCGGATGCACGTCCCCCACCAGCAGGCTGCCCCGCTTGTCGAAATCCGCGAGACGCCCGGGTTCGAAAATGCGTTCGGCTTCCGCGCGCGATTCCACACGGTTGATCCCGACATCGATCACCACCGCGCCGGGTTTGATGTAGTCCGCCGTGACCATTGCCGGCCGCCCGATGGCCGCGACCAGAATGTCCGCGGTGCGGCAGACCCCCGGCAGATCGCGCGTGCGCGAGTGGCAGACGGTGACCGTGGCGTTCTCCTGCAGCAGCAGCAGCGCCATCGGCTTGCCCACGATATCGCTGCGCCCCACCACCACCGCGTTCTGTCCCGCGATGGGAATTTCATAGCGCTTGAGGATCTGGATCACGCCGGCGGGCGTGCAGGGACGCGGGCCCTCCCGTCCCGTCATCAGGAGCCCGGCGTTGTAGGGATGGAACCCGTCCACGTCCTTTTCCGGCGACACGGCGAGCAGAATACGCTGCGAATCCACCTGCTTCGGCAGCGGAAGCTGCACCAGAATGCCATCGATATCGGGCCGCGCGTTCAGTTCGGCGATAATCGCCAGCAGTTCTTCCGTGGTCATGGAAGCGGGCAGGGTAATGGTTTCGCCGTGCATGCCCAGCTCGGCCGCCGTCTTTGTTTTGCTGCGGACGTAGACTTCCGACGCCGGGTTGTTGCCCACCAGCACGACAGCCAGGCCCGGCGGCCTCCCCACCTGTGAGACGAGTCTTTCCACTCGTGGCCGGCACTCGGCTTTTATCAGATCGCGTACGCGATTACCATCCAGAATCAGGGACACCAGACTAATGTATACCGGGACCGGTTTTGCCGGCCTGTGTGTCGCTGCCCAGCCCCGCGTACTCTTCCTTCACCCTGGCCACTTTGCTGCCGTTGAAGGTGACGAAGGTGATTTTGCCCGGAGGCGTGCCGAAAATCCAGTCTTCGCTCTCCACGCCGTCTTTGGTCTCGCGGTACTTGTGATCCGGATGCCCCATGGCGAGCAGCACCTGGTCGCGGTCCATGCCCACCAGCGCGCGTTTCTCCGCGATCGCCTTCTGCACCTCGGGCGGCAGCGTCTCGGAGTAGATCGTGGCCGCCGAGCGCTGGTTGAAATCGAGAACCGGCGCGAGAATCTTCTTCACTTCGGCCGAGGTGAGATTTTCCATGGGTTTGTGGAAGTTGAGTTCGATATTGGTTCCGGTGGACGGGGTTCCGCCGCCGTTGCCGATGGGTCCCGCCATCCCGGCCGTATCGACCTCCACATGGTCGTACCAGTGGTCCCCGCTCTTCAGGCCGTGATTGATTTCGAGGAGCAGACGGTCGCCTTCGAGGGTGACTTTGGTGATCTGCACCTTATCGCCGAAACGCGCCGCCGGACCCATGGTCCGCGCCGATTCCGTCCACTGTCTGTTGTCGTAGGTGCCGTCGGCGTTGAATTCGAGCGGCTTCTTCGATCGCGGCAGGAGAGTTTTGACGTTGGCGTATTCGGCGGTCAGATCGCGCACCAGAGCGATCTTTTCGTCATCGGTCAGCTTGTCGGCGGGATGCAGGACGCCGGCCTGAAGCAACGGGAACGCCAGGCAGCAGGCGATCAGGCATCGTCCTGATCCAACCCCTCTGAATCCAGAAAATACGCCCAGCCTTTGCGCACGGGCATTTTCCACACCGCCGCGAACAAAACGAGCAGCACCACGGAGGCGAGCAGGCTTGCTTCGGGCCCATAATTTCCGCCGCTCCACAGAACTCCGGCTTTCCATACCAGTCGATACCCCGCCACTTTGATTGTAAAGCCACTGAGGGCCACGCCGAAAAACGGCAGTGCGGCGTTCCAGCCGAAATGAATCCCGATGGGGAGCCAGAGATCGTGCGTCCGCAGCAGCGCGGCGCCGAAGAGCACGCCGAAGCCTGCGGTGTTGACGGTGCTCAGGGCGGTGGCCCCGGGGTTCAGGCTGTGCATGGCGCCGAAGAGCGCGCCCATCCCGAGAATAGACGCCCAGGCGCCATAGCCGCGCATGAGGATCTGGAGCGGGAAGCCGCGGAACGCGAGTTCTTCGCCCGCCGCGCCGCAGAAGAGCAGCGCGAGCGTGAAGAGAACGCCGCGCCAGCTGACCTCGGCATCGCGCAGCCATTCGAAGTGCGCGAGGCCGAGCAGCACCGAAGGCGCGATGAGCAGCGACGCGCCTCCGGCGCCGAGGGCGATGCCTGTGAGCAGATTGCGGCCGGCGCCATCGCGCCATCGCAGGCCCAGATCGGTGAGTCTGCGCGATTCGAAGATGGCCATGGCGAGCGCGCCCGCGACAGCCGCCGCCACAAACCGGGGCACCGTGAGGGCGACCATGTCGCGCCCCAGAAACTGCGCCACGGTCGCCGCCACGTTGTCCGTAAACCAGTAAAAAAACGCGAACGTCAAAGCACCGAGCAGGGGCCGGATGGGATCGGGCTTTGTCGTCGTCATCGCACGCGCACGCCGCGGCGCGCGACTTTCGTTTCGAGCACGGCGGCGCCCGCCGCCTCGACGACGCGCGCCACCTTCGCTTTGGCGTCCGGCTCGACCAGGAATACGACGCACCCTCCGCCGCCGGCGCCGCAGGCCTTGGCGCCTGTCGCGCCCGCGCGCCGCGCGGCGGAAATCAGCCGGTCGATGAAGGGCGTCGCGATGCCAGGAGCGTTCTTCCGGCGCGCCGTCCACTCTTCCCGCATCAGACGGCCGGTTTCGTCCCAGTCGTTGCGTTCGAGCGCCTGCCGCATGGCGATGGCGATGGCTGCGATGCGGTCGAAGTTGCGATGAATGGCGCGGTCGGAATCGATGTGGCCCTTCATGACTTCCCAGTTGTTGATGCCGGAGTTGCGGGGCGCTCCGGTGTATGCGAGGACGAAGCGCCGGTTGAGTTCTTCGGGATCGACCGGCAGAGCTTTGCGAACGATGCCGGCTGGTCCGAGTTCAATGGCCGAAACGCCGCCGTACATGGCCGGGTAATAATCCTGCGAACCGGTGGGGACGCGGATCACCTGCGCTTCGATGTTCTGCGCGATTTCACGGATTTTTTCGAGCTTGTACCCGCGCCGCGTCAGTTTGTTGAGAGCGCACGCCACCGAAATCATGAGCGAAGACGAGCCCGAAATACCCGCGCCGGCCGGGGCTTCGGAGACGGATTCGAGCACGATGCCCTCCGTGGGCGCGAAGAAGCGGACGAGCAGGGCGAGAAGCGGCAGGCGATAGTGTCTCGCGGCGTGCAGCGCGGCCAGCGATGCGAACGTTTCTTCGAGAGCGAGATCGCGGGAGCGGAGCACGATCCGGGTGTCTTCGCGCGTCGAAATCTCGCAGCGGGTATACAGATCGACGGCGAAATTCACCGTCACCACGTTGTCGTGGAACAGATATAACGGCCAGATGTCGAGCGTTGCGCCCGCCAGATCGACGCGGCAGGGCGCATTTGCGGAGACGAGCATGGTTGGGGCGAAAAGAAGCTACGAACATAGCACAGGGCGCGTGAACCCTTCGCGCGCCGCGCCGCGTCCAATGAGACAGTGATTGCAACATTGGCGCGCCGAGGGGTTCCCATGCTGTGGGAACAGTATGGACGCGAACGAAAGAGGGCGCCGGCGGAGGCTCCCTTTACACCCGATCCGGCAGCGTGGCCCGATACCGGTCTTCATGCGGCGTGGCTCGGCCACAGCACGGTGCTGATCAAGCTCGATGGCGTGACCGTTCTGACCGATCCGGTATTCAGCGAGCGGGCGGGTCTGAATCTGGGGCCGTGGACTGTCGGCATCAAACGGCTTGTTGAACCCGCGCTGCGTTTGCCCGGCTTCGGTGTGAATGAAGTTCCGCGGCCCGATATCGTGCTGCTTTCGCACGCCCACATGGACCACTTCGATCTGCCCAGCCTGCGCCGTCTGGAATCGAAGCGGACGCGCGTGGTGACGGCGTCGAGGACCGCGGATCTGCTGCGCGTGAAACGTTTCGGCGGGGTGGACGAACTGGCGTGGGGCGAGAGCCTGCGCATCGGTGAAATCGAGGTGCGTGCGTTCGAGGTGAACCACTGGGGCGCGCGCATGCAGTCCGATACATATCGGGGCTTCAACGGTTACCTGATCGAAACGCCGCGCCATCGCGTGGTATTCGGCGGCGATACGGCGCTGACGGGGACGTTCCGCCAGCTGCGGTCTTCGCGCCGCCTGGATCTCGCGATTATGCCGATCGGCGCCTACGATCCCTGGATTCGCGCGCACTGCACTCCTGAACAGGCGCTGCGGATGGCGGACGATGCGGGCGCGGAGTTCATTCTGCCGGTACATCACCAGACGTTTCAGCTCGGCCGCGAACCGCGTCGCGAACCGATCGAAAGGTTGTCGGCGGCGCTTGGGAGCGCGCCGGAGCGGTTGGCGTTGCGCGAGATCGGGCAGGAGATTCATCTGGGTTGATTCATGAGCTGAGTCGGGGTCTCTGTGCTACAAAGGGAACCGATGATTGTTAGCCGATGACTGTGAACCGGGGCGCGCAGCGTGCGCCGATCGCGATTTTCTTTGCCCTTCTGGCAGTGCTGTATGGGTTTGCCTGGTTTGCGCCCGCCGTTGGCCTTTATTACGAAGACGCGGCCTGGCTCGTCACCGCCAAAGCGATCGCGGCGGGGCACGGGTATGTGGTCGCCAGCCTGCCTGTCCCCGTTCCGGAGACCAAAGACCCGCCGTTTTTTCCCGCCGTTCTGGCTCTGTTCGCGCTGGTTTCGAGTCATGCCGTGTGGCTGAAGGTGCTGCCGCTCGGATGCCTCGCCGGGTGGCTCGCCCTTACGCGCCGTCTGCTGCTGAAGATGGGCGCGTCGCACAATGACGCGTGGTGGCTGGTGGGTCTGACGGCGGCGTGCCCCGCGATTGTGTTTCTGGGCACGACCCTGATTGCGGAATCGCTCTTCGCCCTGCTGGTGACGGCCGCGCTGCTCATGCTGCTGGAAGAACGCGCGCTGGCTGCGGGCATTTTCGCGGGCCTCGCGACGCTGACGCTGACCGCGGGGGCGCCTTTGATCGTGGCGTGTATCGTCACCCTGGTGGTGCGCGGGCGGCTGCGCGGCGCAGCGATTTTCGCCGCGGTCGCGATGGCTTTGGCGGCGCCCTGGTTTGGCTGGTCGCTCGCCCATGCGGTGCGCGATTACGCCGCCGGCAAGTACGTTCCGGGGGATATTTTCACGGGGCTGGCAGCCAGTGAGAAGCTGGTGGTGCTCGGCCGCAATGCAGTGCTGCTCATCGGCGGCCCGGTTGCGATTCTGAGCGGCGGCTGGACCGGCTCGTTCGAGATCGCGGCAACGGTTCTCGTCCTGTTGTGGTGTTTTATCGTCAGACGGCAACTGGTTCCGGATCTTTTTGTCGCGCTCTACTGCCTGATGCTGCTTTGCCGGACATCGCCGCCGGAGCGCTTCCTCGCGCCGATTCTGCCGCTGATCTTATGGATCGCGTGGCGGGTATTGCGGCTGATGAAGCCGCGCGAGGCGCTGGCGGCGATGGTCGTGATCGTCACGGCGGTTCCCCTGTGGGCCGATGCGGTGCGCCTGCCCGCGACGGTGGCGAACGGGTACTTTGCGGCAGTGGGCCAGCCCCCGGACAACTGGAACGAGATGCGGAAGCTGTTTGGGTTCATTCGCGAAAATACGCCGGAGAACAGCGTTTTGCTGGCGAATCTGGATCCGGTGTTTTATCTGAATACAGGGCGCCGCACGGTCCGGGGTTTCGCCCCGAACGGGTTCGATTTGTACTATGCGCCGCGGCAAACGGCGGTGACGCCCGATCGGCTCTCACATGCGATTCTCGCGGCGCGCGTCAATTATGTAGTGCTCACGCCCGATCGCGGTCTGGCTGAATCGGCTTCGTTTCACAAGAGCGTGGAGGCGCTGGAGCGCGGGGGCGTGCTGGCGCCGGTGAGTTTGCCGGGAGAATCGCGGGATTACCGGCTGCTGCAGGTGGTGGCGCCATCCGGGTTTTGATCAACTGGCGAGGCGCAGGGTTGTTTTCAGCTGTACAGGAAGGGGCGCTTTCACCCAGACACGGATCGCCGGGGCCGGGCGTTTCGAGGCGGGAGCGTCCGATCGCCAGTCTTCCAGTATTTCGTACGCCGCATCCCGGTCGACCGTCAGCACTGCCCGGCCTGAAAGACACCACTGGCCGTGTCCGATTTCAACCGCGGTCCCGCCGGGATGCCAGAACTGTTCGATGAGGCATTCCGCGCTTCCGCCTTCGACTGTATCCGTTATCGTCAGCAGACGTTCCGGTTTCGCAAAAGACACGAGCCGGCGGTGCCGGATGCCGGCGTAAGAGCACTCCGCTTCCACCCGGTCGAGTTCCGGACCGGTCTCCCAGGAAAGTACTTTTACTTGAGGTTTGTTCAGCCAGCGGAACGGCCCGGCGAGGTCCGCCTGGTCGCGGCCGTTGACGCGGATGGTGTTGTGCGCCGCCGATCCGCGGAAGCGATCCCTCCACGCCGGATCGCCCAGGTACGTGTAGGTGCCGGGATCGATCAGAATTTCGGCTTCCCCCGCGTTGGCGATCAGACTGAGCGTGTCGGAATGGCTGTGACCCCCGCTCCACGGGCCGAACGGGCCGGCGTCGAAGAGCACTCGAATATCGTCCGCTCTCATGCTGACGAGGCCCGATTGCGGGAAGTATCGCGACGCCTGGGCAATGGGGACGGGCTTTGCGGCCCTCACCTTTGCTGCCTTCACCCCGGGACCAAGCCACCAGATGGCCTGTTCGAGCAGATCGCGGCCGCTGTAAGGGAAGTATTCGCGTCCCAGCAGCACCGAAGCGGTGGCGAGCGTGGCGCGGGCAAAACCGTTGCGCGGCCCGAAGGGATGGAACAGGCGCCCGCCGTCGTCGTCGCCAAGGAATGGCAGCGTTCCATCCGGCGCCGTCACTGCCGCCAGGAACCCGGCCATTGCCCCGAGCCGCTCCGTTTCGGGCAGTGGATCGAGGGTGTGATGAAACAGAAACATGTCGAGCGCGTAAACGTGGTAGTAAGTCGATTGCTCGAAGTAGCCTCCGTCGGCGTGAACCTGCCTCCCGAGTTCTTTCCTCAGAATGGTTCTGGCCGTATCGCTCCAGCGCGCCGAGCGCGCGAACCGGGGAAACAACCGGCCAATGGCGTGAAGCGCAACAGCTTCGCCCAGCAGGTGAGTGTTGGGCGAAAAGTAGAGCGACAGGTTGTATTCAAGGTGCAGCCCGTGGCGGTACAGTTGCGTCAGGAACTCCTTCCGGAAGGGTGCGTCCATTTCCCGGCCCATCAGGTGGAAAATCCAGATCCACGAAAGGGCGCGGAAGGCGACCTCAAGGCTGCTGGCCCAGTTGATGCCGCACTGGAACGGATTTTCGCGCCACCAGTGGCGGATTTGGCCGATGACAAACCGGCTGTAGCGCGGGTCCCGGGTGAGGGCGAAAGCCTGCGCCACCAGCACCAGATGCTGGTGGCGGCTCAGTTCCCAGATGTTCTTGTGGTCGCCGGCTTTTTCGGCGTCGAGGTACGGGATGCGGCGAAAGAAAACGGGGGGCGTTTCCTTGCCGCTCAGGTAGTCGCGCCGCCACGCGGGTTCGGGTCCGGTTTCGATGCATATCCCAAGCAAGGGCACATGGCCCGAGCAAATGCGGTCGGCAAGAGCGGCAAGGTCGGTTGCCCAGGGGGTTCCCGCGATCGCCTGCGCCACAATCGCCGGATCGGGCAGGCCCGCGAGAGGCGAGGCGACATCCGGCAGGCCGTGTGAGGGCGGAAAAGCCCACAGGATTACGTTCGCCAGTTCTTGTCTCAGGCGAAAACGGATCTCAGCCAGGCTTCGCATCTGCAAGCATTGTCGCATCGGAGCGTTCTCGTATCATGAAGAGTCACGGATAGTTACGAATGAAGCTGGCCTATCTTCTCAGCCAATACCCGACGATCGGGCACACCTACCTGCTGCGCGAATTGCGCGGCCTCCGTGAGCTTGGCTGGGACATTCCGACCGTGTCGATCCGCCTTCCCGACCGCCCGGCCGAACAGATGCCGGAAGCCGAACGCGAGGAAGCAGCGCGCACTTTTTACGTGCTTCGCGGTGGCCTGGCCGCGCTCGCGGCAGATCAGTTTGCAGTCTTCTTCGCTCACCCGGCACGCTACCTGGCCGGTCTTGCCTGGGCGTTCCGGCTGGGCGGCTTCGACTTGAAAAAATGCGTGTATTCAGTGATTTATTTCGCTGAGGCGGTTCGGGCCGGCCGGTGGATGATGTCCCAGGGCGTCACCCACTTTCACTCGCACTTCAGCACCACCGTCGCCCTGCTGATGACGAAGGTGTTTCCTCTCACCTTCTCGACCACCATTCACGGGCCGGAAGAATTTGTGGATCCGGCCGGCTTCCATTTGGCGCGGAAGATCGAGGCGGCTCTGTTTGTCTGCGCCATCAGTTTTTTCGCCCGCAGCCAGATGGCGCAACTGGTTCCGTGGGAAATGTGGGATCGCTTCGAAGTCGCGCCGCTTGGCATCGATTCAACGGTCTATGAGCCGGCGCCGTTCCGGGAATCGCCCGAGCCGTACGAGATCGTCTGTGTCGGCAGGTTGACCCCTTTCAAGGCACAGCATATTCTGCTCGAAGCGGTGAATCGTTTGCTGGGGGAAGGCCGCAACGTGCGGCTGCGTTTCGTGGGCGACGGACCCGACCGGCCGGGTCTAGAAGCGCGCATCCGGGAACTCGGCTTGCCGGACCGGGTGGTACTGGAAGGCTGGAAGAATCAGGATGAGGTCCGCAAACTCTATCGGAACGCCGATATTTTTGCACTGGCCAGTTCGGCCGAAGGGGTTCCGGTGGTTCTGATGGAAGCGATGGCGATGCGGATTCCGTGCGTGGCGACGCGGATCACGGGCATTCCGGAGCTGATTCGCGACGGCATCGACGGGCTGCTGGTGACACCTTCGGATCCGGACGAACTGGCCGGCGCCATTGCCCGGCTGCTTGACGATTCGGCCCTGCGGCGCAGGCTGGCGGAAGCGGGCCGCGTGCGGGTGGAGGAAAAGTATCACCTGGCGTCGAATGTGGCGCGCTTGTCGGAAATCTTCCGGCGCAGGTTGGCGTCGTAGATTTCGCCCATCCTTTTCGCGGCGGCGCAGTGGGTGAATTCGGATGCGATGCGGCGGGCCGAGGCCTCTCCATAGCGGCGGCGCAACTCCTCGTTTTCAATCAGGAGCCGCAGTTGCGCGGCAAGATCTTCCGCATTGCCGGCTTCGAACAGGAGACCCGTGCTCCCCGGTATCACCAGTTCGGGATTGCCGCCGACGCGCGAAGCCACCGGGCAGCACCCGCAAGCCATCGCCTCCATGAGCGAATTCGAAAGGGCCTCGGAAAGAGAAGGCAAGACGAAGATATCGATCGATCCGAGCCAGCGGGCGACCTCGCGGGTTCCCGGCTCAAAGTGGCAACTGCCCGCGATCCCGAGCGCGGCCGCCTGTTGTTTCAGCCGTTCCTCTTCCGAGCCGCTTCCCACGATCACGAGCTTGATCCCGGGAAACGTGTGGCGTACCCGGGCGAAGCCCTCCAGCAGAGTCCCGAGCCCTTTTTCCGGGCGCAGGGCGCAGACGACGCCAATCACCACCCCGGTGTTCAGGAACGCGGGCCTTTCGGCGGGCGCGGGGTAGTAGACGTTGGTATCGATGCCGTTGCGGCAGACGAAGACGCGATCGGCCGGGACTCCTTCGTCCGCTTGCAGATGCCGGCTCATTGCCTCGCAGTTAACCACCACGCCATCCGCAATCCGGTCGACCAGGCGCAACAGCCGGCGGCCGGCCGGAGGGGTCAGGTCGCGGTGCGCCCGCTGGCTTGAGAGAACCACCGGAGTTCCCGCGAGGCGGGCGGGCAGGACCCCGAACAGATTCATGGGGACGTCGAAGGTATGGACGATCCGGATCCCGTGGCGCCGTATGAACGAAGCCATTTGCCAGGCGCCGCGCAGAACGGAGGGATTCACGAACGACGAGACCGGCAGGGTGAAAAGCGGTACCCCGGCGTGCTCGATCTCCGCCTTGCGAATGCCGTCGGCGATCAGGCAACCGACGAAGGGAGTGAAGCGGTCGCGGTCGAGAAAACGCGCGGTTTCAGTCAGTTGCCGTTCGGTACCGCCCAGCCCCAGCGCGCGGATCATGAGCAGCACAGGGGTGGGCGCGGGCATCTCCTTTCAGGATAGCGTCCGCGCCGGGACAGCTCGGGTCTCGCGCAGCCGCCGCTAAAGTGCGCGGCGCTGGATATCGCCGCGCCCGACGACCGTTCCCGCGCTCGAACGGTAACTGTACCGCCAGTAGACGGACGAAGCGGGCACACTAACGGAGCAATGACTGCCCTGCACCGGCACGGCCGGGGAAACGGACCCGAGCGCCGGAGTCGAGCCGTATTCAACGACACAGCTTGCGGTGGCGGCGGAAGGAGTGAGTTCCAGCTGAACCGCGCTCGCGGGCGAGGCTGTCAGTGTCGTGAGCGTGAAAACATCCACTTCGGCGCCGCACCAGCGTTTGCCATAGTAGGCGGTGCTGGAGTTCAGACCGGAGAGAGCTACCGAGATGAAGCCGTTGCTCACCCCGGCCCCGATGTCGGTTGTATTCACGGTGGGCGTGCCGCTGTAGGCTGAATTCGGCCAGAGCTGGATGGTGCAGGACGATCCGTTTGGCTGATACGAAAGCACGGCCGAGGTGCTGCCCGCTGAAACGGTCCGCGCCACGCGCTCGGCAAATGTGGGCCAGCCGCGCTCCACATCCACGCCGGCGCGGCCGGTGAGCGCCTCGATTTCGTCGATATCCGCGCCCACGGCCCGGCCGTCGTAAGCCGGGTACTGCGCCGCCATGCCAGGCGCCAGGCGGTAGTTGCCGGTGCGGTAGTTGAGGCCGTTGGGCGGAACTGCGTTATTCCTCTCGTTCCAGGTTGTAAACAGGATATTCGGATCGCGGTTTGCATCGGTGTCCTGGATCTGCCATGTGGTATTCGGATACTGAGTGCCGCGGGCGCTGATGTACACATACCCCGCGCGGTTCATGAGGATATTGTTGTCGAAATGCGAAGCCGCATCGACGTTTCCGTTCGATACGGCGCCGTACCAGGTATTCACGGAGCCTCCGCCAAAATATGGCAGGTCGGGGTTGACCGGCAGGACGCCGATGTTGCTTGTGGCGGCGGGGCTGGTGCAGAGGTCTTGACCGGCGGGGCACACGCTGCGGTATGGAGTGACGACATTGGATCTGTAAATAGACGCCTGATCGCCATCCGCCATAAAGCCTATCCTTGCGTCGACCGCCGTGTTGTGCTCGACGGTAAAGGCCTGGGTGTTCTGATGCCGAACGACCACGCCCCCGTTGATGGCGGAGTATTCGGTGGACCCGATATCCATGAAGAGATTATTCTCCACGCGATTGGCTATGCCCTTGCCAAAGCCCGCCCATTCCCAGATGAGGCCGGTTGCTCCGATGTTGACGGCAAAGGTCTGACCCACGCCGACGATGCCCGCCGACAGGTGCCGGAAAATATTTTTCCGGATGATGCTGTTACTCGACGACACCATGTAGTTAACCGGATTGGCCTGGCCGCTGCCGTTGCTGCCATTGGTGAACTGGATCGCCGGATCCTGGCAGGTGATGCCGCCGTCGCAATTGTTCTGGCGGTGGAAAACATTCCCTTCGATCAGCCAGTTATCGCCGTATTTGGACTCGAGCAGGTTCTTCGAAAAGACATTGCGGTTCTGCTGGTAGAAGTTACCGTCGAATACGCCACCCGGTCCGACGATGGCGATGCCCAGCCGGGTGGACAATACGGGGAACGAGGGGGCGGCCACAAAGGTACAGACGATTCCCGAAGGACAGGACACCGCGCCGCTGTAGTTATAGTCCATGTGAATGGCGCCGCCCAGAAGATAGATATAGCCTTTCTGCCCGGCCGATCCGGCGGCGGAAAATATGCTGTTGGCCGCACTGGCGGTCCACTCAGTCCTCGAAATCACCGCATTAGCCGGATCCGACTCCTGGCTTTCGTAGGCAAAACAGCGAAGACCGAGATCGGGATTGGTTGCGACCGAAGCGCAATCGGCTCCCCCGTAGCGGGAAAGCAGTTCGAACTGAGTGGGGCCGACCTCGGCGGCGACAATGCCGATGTAGGCTTTCAGGGGCTTCCACAGATAATTCCGATAAACGGAAATTCCGGTGGTATTGGTCTTGAATGCGAACCACGGAAAATTGCCGCCCGACATGATTCCTTCGGCATTCCCTTTTATCTCGTTGTCGTGAATCGAGACATTGCCGGTGCTCATGAATCCAATGCCCTGCGTGTCGTTGGCGGTGGAGTAAGCGTTTTCGATGACGTTCCATCCGATTTCGAGGTCGCGCGCCCCCACGTTCAACGTCGTCATGGGGAAGTCTTCCTGGTCGTCGGCCCCGTGAATCCAGCATCGAAGGATGTGAATGTTGCGGTTTTCTCCATCCTTGTTTCCGGCGGCGCTCGAAATATAAAACGGATAGTAAACGCCGTTATCCGTCGTGGGGAAGACTTCGATGCCATCGAACACGATGTTGTAAACGGGCGCGACTTTCGTCATGGTGAAGCCGACGCTGACTCCGGAGCCGTTGTAGCCGTTGGCTGCCTGCGTCCAGACTGTCGGGGTCCCACCCGGCTGGGGAGACAGAGCGAGGGTGGACGGAGTTGGCGTGGCGACTACATACATCAAATCGCCGATCGCCTGGGGAAGCGGACGTACATCGACGACCAGATCCTGCCCCGCCGGATTGAATTGCGGAATGAAGACAGGACTCCCGCCCGGCGTTAACGACAGCTGGAACTTGTCGGCGTTGGAAACCGAGCCGCCGCGCGTGAAGTTCACAATGTAATAGGGCGTGTTCAGGAGCAATGGGGAAGGCAACGTGCGGCCTTCGAAGTAGAGTACGCTCCCGTTGGCCAGCCCGGTATCGGTGCGGATGTTCATGAAACCCACCCGCGACGCATCGCAGGCGCCGTCCGTGTAGGGGGGTTGATTGACACTGGCGCAGACATAGGCCGAAAACTGCGCCCCCCCGACGACAACCTTGTCGCCGACCGCAAGTCCGTGCGGAGACGGACTGCCGCCTGGAGCGTTGGTCAGCGTGGCGGAGCCGAGCGTGGGAGCAGCCCAGAGGGTAGATCCTCCGACCGAGATCGTTGTCAGGCGCGCCAGCGCCGGATTACCCCGGGTGATCCGGTACCCGCGCGGATAGCTGTCGATCAGGGATGACTTGATGGTGAGGTCATGGCGATTGCCGGGGATCGTAAGGGATCCGAGGTTCTGGCCCGACGTCAGAACGATGGTGTCGCCGTCGTGCGAAGCGTCCAGCGCTGCCTGCGCGGTGGAGTAAGCGCAACCGCCGCAGACTGTCAAGGTCGCGCCGCATGCGGGGAAGATGAGGGCGAGCCCGATAATCAGTTTCTTCATGTTCTTCTCCTTAAAGATACCGTCACAGTAAAGATCCAGTCATCGACTACGGCGTGGACGGCGTGACAGTCACGCACCAGTGCCGCAGGATAACGGACTTGGTTCCGTTCGGGGAATAGATGACGCCGGAGATGCTGAGGGTCTTCGGTCCGGTAACTGGTTCCGCCCCGGTACCTATATATGCGCCCGCGGGGTATCCGCTGGAGCCCGGAAACACCGTATCCTGAAATACTTCAGAGGATGCGCCGATCACGGTTAGCCTGGCATCGATCCGGGCATTGGCGTAGACCAGATTGTACCCGCCGGTAAGCCCCCAGGACGTCGCTCCGAAATTGACCGCCATGTCCGCCGACGCGCCTCCCGCGACACCCGTTTGCAGCGAGATGTCGATCTGGTCGCCGACGTTCACGCCGGGGAGCGTCAGGCTGGCGAGGGGGCCGCTGGTCACACTGCTGACGTTGACCGCGCTGCAACGCTGGACCACCTGGCGCCCGATGAGCGTCCAGGCGCCGGCGGACGAACAGATATAGCTGTTGGCGCTCGATGTGTCGCTATAGAGGCTGCCGGAGGCGCAGGAACCGGAAGGCGCTCCGCTGCCGGAGGTTGCCGTTACGCTTCCGGGGGAGCCGCCGAGCGTTTCCCAGACTGAGCCCGTGGAGCGGCAGATGGAGCGTGAAGCGCCGCCGCCCGCGGAGCAGGCGCCCGGGCTGGTGGCGTCTGTCACGACATAGACCTGTCCCGTCGCCGTCGCGACGGCAGGGAGACCCGCAAACGCTGTTTCCGGCAGACGCATGGAGGCTGACGAAAAGTTGAAATATCCTGAACCAACGCCGCCCGTTGTGAGCGAGCCGGCCGGGCCGCCCGCGCCGGTCGCGCCGGTGGGCCCTGCCGGACCGGCGGGCCCCGTGAGGCCGGCAGGCCCGGTGGCTCCCGTCGGCCCGGTGGGACCGGCAGGACCTGCGGGGCCGCCGGACGTGCCGGTCCCCGACTGGAGCCGAAAGACGGCGCCATCGTAAGTGAGGTCGTAGTAATTTCCGGCCGTCAGGTCGCCCGCGGCAAGCGCCGTCACGCCGTCGGGCCTCAGGACGGATATCGCGCCAAGCCCGTCAACGTTGAGCGTGGCGGCGGCGGTGTTGGTCGCGGCGGAAAGAAGACGGATTTGCATTCCCGGAGTGTATGCGGCCAGCGTGGGCAGAAGAGAACAGGTTTGGGCCGAAGCAGAGCCCGTGGCCGAGCATAAGTTCTCCTGGCCGGCCTGCTCGGCGGACCGGGTTTCCACCACCGCGGGGTCGATGCCGATCAGCTTCTGGCCGGTGTTGTTGAGGGCGATGGAGATGCCGGTGTTGGGAACAATCTGCGGAGGCCCGGTGACGAGTGTACGCTGGTCGGATACTGCGGCGGCATCCCAGTTGCCTGGAGTGGTTGTGGAGGCCCAAACGCCCAGAGGAGCGTAATCGACGGGAAAGGAATTAGCGGTTCCGGTGTCCACGCAACCGCTGCAGGCAATGCTGATCGTTCCACTGTGCCCGACATCGACGGTACCTCCGGGATCGGCATAAACAAACGCCGTACCGCTTCCGCCGAGGAGCGTGACGGTGGCGGCGGGAACGGTTTGCATCCCGATGTCCGGATAAGTGAAAGAGCAGCCGTTCACCGTAAGAACGGTGGGAGAGGTGAGGGACAGGCGGCAGTCCGCCAGATCCGTCGCCTGCAGGACGACAGCGCCGGATTTTCCCGCCACCGTGTCGACACCGCCGGTCGACCTTTCGAGCACGAAGACGCCCGCCGGGCAGCCATACAAATTCAACCCCGCCACGGCGGAGGTCAGAAAAAACAACTCCCCCGGGTTGCACGAAGAGGGAAGAGCGGAGCCGGTCCTCACGGGTTTCGTCGAAGCGGCGCCGGAAAAGTCGACGTTCTTGCCCTGCGTGCGAAGATCGATCTGGGTTTGCGCAAAACTACCGGATGTGCACGCCAGGGCGCACAGGGTAAGTAACGTTTTTTTCATCATGACACCTTTATTCGATTGCGAGTATTCGATAACGAGTTTTCGATGGCGAGCGCGAGAGCCTCAAAAGGCATTCGCGACACCGAGTGCGGCCCGGCGCACCGTTTGGGCTGTCCCGGACTCGCCTGGAAGTTAGCACGAGGGGCGGCCGCAGTACGGTTATCGAAGAGGCGCGGAGATCCTATAAGTTATTGAATTATCGGCTTGAAAATTTACTTGCGAAATCGGTGAATGAGTTACGGCGCGCACTGCGTTTTACGCCGGAAGGGGATGAAGCGCGCTCGGCACTGGTCCTCAGCACTGGTCCGCGAGTTACCCGGACGCCCGCTGTTCGCGGGCCGCGAGCGACGCCAGTTCATCGGCCCGATTGTTGTCTTCATGCGACGCGTGCCCTTTGGTCCACGACCACTTCGTCCTGTGCCGCGCCACCTGATCGTCAAGCGCTTCCCACAAATCGCGATTGACGACGGGCTTCTTCTGCGAAGTCATCCAGTTGCGTTTCTTCCAGCCCTCGATCCATTGGGTGATGCCGTTCTTGAGGTACTCGGAGTCCGTGATGACCTCCACCTCGCATTGCTCTTTGAGCGTGCGGAGCCCTTCGATAGCGGCTGTGAGCTCCATCCGGTTGTTTGTCGTGTGCCGTTCGCAGCCGAAGACTTCCTTCTTGTTCGAGCCGTAGCGAAGGACCGCGGCCCAGCCTCCGGGCCCGGGGTTTCCAAGACACGCGCCATCGGTGATCAGTTGAATTTGCTTCACAGATTACGGTTGTACCATTAGCGTGCCGATCACCGAAGCGAGGCCAGAAGATAGAGCGAAAGGACGGCGCGGAGGAACGGCATAATCGGGGAGCGAGGCACGAACCAAAACATTTTTCAACTTTTATGGTGTATCTTTTCCCGTTTCGTTTCATAATGTGAGAAGAACGGGAGAATCACAGACGATGGCTACAACAAAAAAGGCAGTAAAGAAAGCCGCTCCGAAAAAGGCGGCAGTGAAGAAGGCGGCTGCGCCGGCAAAGAAAGCTGTCACCAAGGCCCCTGCAAAGAAGGCCGTGAAGAAGGCAGTGAAGAAGGCCGCGAAGAAAGCGTAGTGCCCCAAGGGGCAGGCCTGGCGTTCGGTCTGCCCCGTTTCTCCGCCCCGTTTCCCCGCCACACCCCCTCAACACAGGCGTTCAACGCGCCTCCAGCCTCGCCCAGTAGAGAAATCCGATCATCGTTTTGGCGTCGAGGATCTTGTTCGATGCAATCAGCTCGCGCAGTTCCTTCTTCGTGAACCAGCGCGTCTCGATCCGCTCGTCGTCCATCGGTTGCGCCTCTCCATGCGTCAGGTCCGTCGCCAGAAAGATCGTCATCTTCTCCTCGACGAAGCCAGGGCTGGGGTAGAACGATGTGAGCTTCTTCCACGTCTTCGCGCGCAGGCCTGTCTCTTCGATCAATTCGCGCCTGGCCGCCTGCAGCGGCGTTTCGCCCTCATCCGTCTTGCCCGCGGGCAATTCCCAGAGGTACTGGTTGGCGGGCAGACGGTACTGTCTCACCAGCATCACCCGGTTCTTCGCATCCACGGCCATCATGACGGCGGAGCCCCGGTGGCGCACGATGCTGCGCCTGATCTTCCAGCCCGTGCGGTCTTCGGCTTCGTCTTCGGTAACCCAAAACAGACCGCAGCGATAGACTTCCTTCGTCGAAACGATTTTCATCCTGTGATTTTACGCCGCGCAATCGGCCACAATGGGAAGCGGAAAACTGAAATGAAATTCCTGCTGTTGTTGTTTCTCATGAAGCCGTTCGGGCATCCGAAGCCGATCGAGCCCCTCAAGCCATGGACCCATGACATGTGCCAGGTGCGCCAGGCCTATGCGACGGAAGAGTACATCGCCTACTGCGAGTACGAATCGCCGGGCAAGCACCCCAGGTGCGCCGCCGGCGACCCGACCGGCCGCGGCGATCGCGAAGCTTACAAAGAAGCGGTCAAAGAGAGCGGCGGCAAGGGCGCCAGGTTCGAATACTGGGACTGCTCCTGGCACCCGCGCCAGACCGCGCGCAAGTGAAGGCTACGTCCGCGCCGTGCGCAGAGCCTGCACGAACCGGTCGCCCGGCAGAGTGTTGAGGATGTCTTCGGCCGCAAGGCCGCCCCGGCGCGCCGTCAGCACGCCATAGCGCATGTTCAGAAGATGGGTCGGGTGGGGGGCGTCGGTCGAGACGATGAACTTCGCGCCTTTGGCTTTCGCCGCGCGCACGTGCGGCGCGCTGAGGTCGAGCCTCTCGGGGCTTGAGTTCACTTCCAGCCACACGCCGCGCCGCACGGCTTCGGAAATCACGCGGTCGAAGTCGAACGTGAACGGATCGCGATGCAGCAGCAGCCGCCCCGTGGGATGTCCGAACGCCTTCAGGTGCGGGCACTCGATCGCGCGCAGCAGCCGGTCCGTCATCGCTTCCGGTTCCTGGTTCATGTGGCTGTGCACGCTGCCGATCACGATATCGAGCTCCGCCAGCGCATCCCAGGCGATATCCATCTCGCCGTCCTTCATGATGTCGCATTCGAGCCCGGAGAGAATGCGGATGCCCAGCTCGCCCGTCTCGTTGATCTTCCGCACCGTTTGCGCAAAGTCCGTCACGCGCTTCTCGTCCAGGCCGAAAGCCATGGCGATCGCCTTCGAGTGATCGGTGATGGCAACGTATTCGTAGCCGAGCGCGCGCGCCGCCGCGGCCATTTCTTCGAGCGTGGCGCGGCCGTCCGTGGCCGTGGTGTGCATGTGGAGATCGCCGCGGATGTCGCGCTGCTCCACCAGCTTCGGCAGCGCATGGGCCTCGGCCAGTTCGATCTCGCCGTTGTTCTCGCGCAGTTCGGGCGGAATCCAGTCCAGCCCGAGCGCGCGGTAGACCCCTTCTTCCGTTTCGCCGGCCACGCGCGTGTCGTCGTCGGCCCGGAACAAGCCGTATTCGCTGAGCTTCAGCCCCATGCGGATCGCGCGCTGGCGCAGCGCGACGTTGTGCTCCTTGCTGCCCGTGAAATACTGCATGGCGGCGCCGAAGCTCGCATGTTCGAGCGCCCGCACATCCACCTGCAGCCCCTCGCGCCCGAACTTCACGCTGGTCTTGTTGGGGCCGCGCCCCAGCACCTCGTGGACCTTCGGATGCGCCGCCACGCGATCGAGCGCCGCCGCCGCGTTCGGGCCTGTCACGAGAAGATCCAGATCGCCGATCGTCTCGCGCCCCCGGCGCAGGCTCCCGGCCGGCGTAATCGCCTCGATGCCCTCCAGATCGGAAAGGTACGCCGTCAACTCGCGCGCCGCGTTATCGGCGAAGCTCAGCAGAAAGCGCCCGCTGCGTTCTTTGTATTGCGCGATGCTGCGCAGAACCTTTTCTTCGAGCTTCGCGCCCATGCGCGGCAGCGTGCGCAGCTTCTGGTCGCGGCACAGTTGCTCGAGCTCGTCCATCGTCGCGATGCGGAAGTGTTCGAACAGCAGCGCGATGCTCTTCGGCCCCAGCCCCTGGATCTTCAGAAATTCGAGCGCGGCGGGAGGGAACTTCAGCAGCAGTTCGTCGCGCACGTCGCAGCTGCCACGCGCCTCGATCTCGCGCAGCACCGCGGCGAGGCCTTTGCCGATGCCGGGAACGTCGGTGATCTTTCTCTCCGGGTTCGTCAGAATGGCCGAGACGCTCTCCGGATACCCTTCAATGGCCGAAGCTCCGTTGCGGTAACTGCGGATGCGAAAACCGTCCTCGCCCGCAATCTCCATCAGGTCGGCCGCTTCGTATAAAATCCGTGCGAAGTCGCGATTTTCCAAGCCTTCAGTTTACCCGTGTCGTTGCCTGTGTGGTCCGGAAGCCATGGGCGTGCCGCGCGAGATCCACTCGGTCGCCGTGGATCGCAACCCCTTCGGAGCGAAGCCGCAGTCTCTGTTCGAACCCGTGTTCGCCCGTGAGCAGAATCCGGCCGCGCGCGCCCACAACGCGATGCCACGGCACGGCCTTGCCCCCGGACCGCAGCGCCCAGACCACCTGCCGCGCGGCCCCGGGATAGCCGCTTGCCGCCGCCACCTCGCCATAGGTCGCGACCTTGCCCTTCGGAATGCGCCGCACCGTCGCCAGCACCCGCTCGAACATTTATTTCGTCAGGAACTTCTCGTCGATTTCCACCTGATAGCCGCTCACCAGCCGGTTCGTCTCGTTCGCCATCCCCACTACGGCCATCAGTTCGGAAAACATCGCATCGCTCATGCCCGCCTTGCGCGCGGCCGCCGTGTGCGACGCAATGCAATACCCGCACTGATTGGTTACGCTCACCGCCACGTAGATCATCTCTTTGGTCAGCGCGTCGAGCGCGCCCGGCCCCATAATTTCCCTGATGCTGGCCCACGTGCGCCGCAATGTTGCAGGGTCGTGGGCCAGAGCCTTCCAGAAATTATTGATCCAGTCGGTCTTGCGCGTAGCCATGATGTCGTCATAGACCGCGCGCACTTCGTCGCTCGCGTCTGCGTATTCAATGAAACCGAGAGTTGCCATATGTCAGCAAGGCTATCGCAGACAGATCATGCACAACGAAATCGGGAGTGAACCCCAGATCCTCGCCCGCCGCGCCGGACCGGTTGCACCAGCACACCCGGTAACCGAAAGCTTTCGCCCCGGCGGCGTCCCATGCATTCGACGATACGAAGAGAATCTCGTCCGCGCGAAGGTTGAGAATTTCCGGCCCCAAAGCATAAACGCGAGGTGAGGGTTTGTAAGTCTTCACCCGATCCACCGAAATAAGCTGCGTGAAATATCGCTCCAGACCGTTTCCGCGCACCGCCGATTCCAGCATCTCCGGAGTGCCGTTCGAGAGAATCGCGAGGGGCACTCCCCGCAGTGCTTCGAGCGCGGAAGGTACTTCCGGGAACACGGCCGGGAACAGGTACGCCCGCATCAACGCATCCAGATCCTGTTTGGAAGCCTGAATCGAAAGCTGGCGGACCGCCGCTCCCAACGCCGTTTCAGTGACGTGCCAGAAGTCTTCGTAGCGCTCCATCAGCGCCCGCAACCACGTATATTCCAGCTGCTTCTGCCGCCATAACCGCGAAAGCGCGCTCAGATCCCCGGAAATACCCGCGCCCGCGCGCTGTACCACCGAATGAACGTCGAAAAGCGTTCCATAGGCGTCGAACAGAAAGGCTCGTGGCTTCATTTCACAATTTTCAAAAAAAAGATTCAGGCTCCCTATCTCCCTCTATCGCAATGGCTTGAACAAACACTCGCCGTTTGCCGCCGCTCCGTTTCGCACGCCCCCGTGCTACATTTCCAATCGAAAGAACCCGGTCGCACCCATTGGCGTACCGGGGCACTAAACCGCACAGTTGACGTGGCGCGCAGCCGTGCTGGTCGACTTGTCCTCCGATAAGGTGACCATGGACCTGTGCCCGTGGCCAAGGCTCTGAGCGGCATAACGTCGAAACAATGGCCGGTAGGCGCTGCCGGTTATCATGCGGCCTCAGTCTCGTCTGAGAGACCAAAACGACCGTTCCGCATGACGGGTATCATGCGGGTGGGGCGCCCCAATTTGATTTATCGATCGCCAAAACAAACGCTTGCGACAGCAGATCCAGGCCCATGCGCGCCGCCATAGCCGGACATGGGCCAATCCAGGAGTCTAATTGGAAGCCGCGCGGCCCCAAAGCTTCGCCGAGGCCAGCCGTGCGCCTTCGCTCAAAGCCTTCATCTTCATCCAGCAGAACGGAGGATAAACCGAACCGAAACCGGCGAAGGTGCCGAAGCCGCAGTCCGTTCCCGCGATCACGCGCTCTTTACCCACCACTTCCGCGTACCGGACAATCCTCTGCGACACCACTTCTGGATGTTCCACGTAGTTGCTGTTGGCGCCGATCACGCCGGGAATCAGGATCTTGTCGTCCGGCAGCTTGATGGTCTTCCAGGCTTCCCATTCATGCTCGTGACGCGGGTTGGCCCCTTCGATGAGGAACGCCTTCGGCTTCGCCTTCACGACGATCGGGAAGATCTGCCTGCAGTCCATATCGTTCACGTGCGAGCCTTCGTAGTTGCCCCAGCAGACATGCATGCGGACGCGGTCGGCCGGAACGTTTTCGAGCGCATGGTTGAGCGCCGCCACCTGCAGTTCGGCATTGTACAGGAACTGTTCGTCGGTAAGGTCCTTGAAACGGGAGTGGCGCCCCATGGCAAGATCGGGGCAGTCGATGGAGAGGATCAGGCCCGAGTTCGCGATCGTCTCGTACTCCTCGCGCATGGCGGCGGCGAGCGCATCGAGATAAGCCTGGTGAGTGGGATAGTATTCGTTGGGCTGGAACACCGCGATGGTGCCCGGCGACACGGCGTTCATGAACCCTTCTTTGCCGGGGGTTCCCGCGGCGGACTCCTTTGCCAGAGCGGCCTTCAGACGCGCGATGTCCTGATGCAGCGCGCTCAGGTCCTTCACCGCGATCGGGCCTTTGCAGACCGGGCGGCGATAAGTTGCCGAGTGCCCGGCTTTGACCAGACGGTCCCGGTACTCGGGGTAATCGTCCAGATCCTTCGGCGTCGGCCGCGAGGAATCGCCTTCGAAGCCCGTGAGCCTGTGGCGGATATAAGTGGCGTAGCTGATCTTGCTCATCTCGCCGTCGTCGATGATGTCGATACCCGATTCGACCTGCAGCCGGACAGTTTCGTTCACGGCGTTGCGAACGACGGTCTCGAATTGCGCCGCATCCACGGCTTCGCCCCGGTCCTGCGCGAACAATACATCGACTACATCCTGCGGGCGGGGCAGGCTGCCGACGTGGGTGGTGAGAATGCGGTCGGTGCTTACTTCCATTTCATTGGTCTCCTTCGAAAGTGCGTGTGCGGACGTCAAGGCATTCCGCCCTCAACGATCATAAACCTGCCAGTCGCGCCGGAGAGTTTCCCGTACACGGGTATCGGGTATGGCGCATAAATTGCCTCATCAGAGATCGTTCGGAATAATTCGGGTAAAATCGGGCAATTACAGAAATTGCGGGGCGGATTTGCCTCGTGGAGAGATTTTTATGGATGAAATGCAGGGCGCCGGAGCGGCGGCCGCGCCGGAAGCGGGGCCGGAGCAGGACCGGGCGCCCGTTGTCCCCGTGGTCGGCATTGGAGCTTCCGCGGGTGGCCTGGAGGTTTTCAAGCGGCTGCTGGGCGGCTTGCCGTCCGACTCAGGCTTTGCTTTCGTGGTCGTGCAACATCTCAATCCAGGCCACCAGAGTATGCTGGCCGAGATTCTTTCGCGAGCCACCGCCATGCCGGTCACCGAAGCGCTCGACGGCATGCCCGTGGAACCCAACCACGTTTACGTCATACCCGCAAGCCTCGATTTGACCATGGCGCACGGCGCGCTGAAGCTGGCCCCGCGCACGCAGACGCCGGGAATGCATATGCCCATCGATCGCTTCCTGCGGTCGCTCGCCGAAGAATGTGGAAGCCGGGCCATCGGAATCATTCTTTCCGGCACGGGCGCGGACGGCGCGGCAGGCGTGGAGGCCATCAAAGCCGCGGGCGGCATGACGTTCGCGCAGGAGCCCGCCACCGCGAAGTTCGCGGCCATGCCGGAAGCCGCCGTCGCCACCGATTGCGTGGACGTCGTCCTGCCGCCCGAGGGGATTGCGGCCGAACTCGTCCGAATTGCCCGGCATCCCTATATCGTGGATGCGCCGGGCGCGCCCCGGGAGCGGGCGCCCGTCGAAGACGAGAAGCAGTTCGCCGGCGTCCTCGCGCTTCTGCATGCGGCAACCGGCATCGACTTCCTGCTGTATCGGGAGAAGATGGTCAAGCGCCGCATCCTGCGGCGCCTCGCCCTGCGCAACATCAAAGGTCTTGCGGAGTATACCGAGCGGCTGAAGAACGACCCCGGCGAGTTGACGGCGCTCCAGCGGGATTTGCTCATCGGCGTGACCAGTTTCTTCCGGGATCCGGAATCGTTCGAAGCTTTGAAGAAGATCGCCTTCCCCGGCATTTTCCAGGCGGCGAGGCCGGCGAACGACACCGTCCGCGTCTGGGTTGCGGGTTGCGCCACGGGCGAGGAAGCCTACTCGATCGCCATTGTGCTGCGGGAATACATGAACGGCGCGGGCGTGGTTTTGCCCGTGCAGATCTTCGCTTCCGACATCTCCGCGGAGGCGATCGGGAAGGCGCGCGCCGGCAGGTACCCGGAGAACATCGCGGAGGACATCGCCCCCGCACGCCTGAATGCGTATTTCACAAAGATCGAAAATGGCTACCAGATCGACAAAAGTGTACGCGAGATGTGCGTCTTTACCCGGCACAACCTGATTGAGGATCCGCCGTTTTCAAAACTGGATCTGATCAATTGCCGCAACGTCCTGATCTATCTGGGAAGCGTGCAGAAGAACATCCTCCCGCTGTTCCACTACGCGCTGAAGCCGGGCGGTTTTCTGATGCTGGGCGCATCGGAGGCGTCGGCGCCCGCCGAGCTGTTTTCCGTGGCCGACCGCGAGCACCGGATCTTTGCGAGGCGCGAAACGTCGGGCAAGCCGCTCCTGTTTCCCGGCGCGGCCGGTTCGCGCCGCCGTACGCCGCAGGCGGCCGGCGCCTCCGCGGCGCCCCTCGATACGTGGGACACCGAGGACCGGCGCAAAGAGGTCGATCGCATCCTCCTCTCGAAGTACAGCCTGGCCAGCGTGGTCGTGGACGAAGATCTGGATGTGATCGAGATCCGGGGCAAGGTCGACCGGTACCTTACGCTGCCGGCGGGAAAGGTGAGTTTCAACCTCATCAAGCTGATTCCCGACACGGGATTGTTCCTCGAAGTCGAGAAGCTGATTCAGCAGGCGCGAAAGAGCGGCGAGCGGGTGCGCAGGGAACGTGTGCCTTGCAACGACGGAGGCGCCGGCGGTTTGAACGTCGAAGCGGTGCCGCTCGACACGGGCCACAGGCAGTCGATCATGATCCTTTTCGAACCCGTGTCCGCCGTCGCGGCGACAGGCGGCGAAGCGCAGGCGGAGCCCGAAGACGATGCACGGGATCGCCAGATCGCAATGCTGAAGGAGCAGCTCGCCGAAGCGAAGGAACGTTTTCTCGCCGCGATCGAGGAACACCAGTCCTCCAGGGAAGAAAGCCAGAATACGACCGAGGAGGCGCTTTCAACCAACGAGGAACTGCAAAGCCTCAACGAGGAGCTGGAGACAGCCAAAGAAGAGCTGCAATCCACCAACGAAGAACTGATCACGGTCAACGACGAATTGCAGGCGAAGAACGCGGTGCTCGCGCGGGCGCGCGATTTCGCGATGTCGATCGTGCAAACCGTCAGCCAGCCCCTGTTGCTCCTCGATGGGGACTTGCGCATCAGGATGGCGAATCGGGCTTTCTACAGGACGTTCCAGACGACGCCGCTCGAGGCCGAGGGGCAGCTCATCCATCTGCTGTCGCATGGCGGCTGGGACATACCCCGCTTGCGGAATTCGCTCGAGGGCGTCGTCCGGGACGGCAATTCGTTCCCGGATTTCGAAGTGGAACGGACTTTCCCGGGCCTCGGGAGCAGGAACCTGGTGCTGGGGGGCTGCTACATCGGCGATCTCAGGATGATTCTCCTCGCGATCGACGATATTACCGATCGCAAGCTTGCCCAGAACGCGCTGCGCCGGAGCGAGGAGCATCTTCGCCAGGCGCAGAAAATGGAGGCCATCGGCAGGCTCGCCGGGGGCATTGCGCACGACTTCAATAACCTGCTCACGGCCATCGTCGGTTACAGCAGCCTGCTTTACGACAGGCTTTCCGGGGACGAGCAAGCGAAACAGCAGGCTTTTGAAATCAAGCTGGCCGGCGAAAAGGCGGCCTCCCTCACGCAACAACTGCTGGCCTTCAGCCGCCGGCAGGTGCTGCAGCCCAGGGTGCTTGACCTCAACGCCATCGTCGCGGACTTCGACAGGATGCTCCGCCGTCTGGCAGGCGAGCGGATCGAAGTAGCCGTCGATTGCAGTCCCGCCCTGTGGCGGGTACTGGCCGATCCCGGCGAAATCGGGCGGGCCGTCATGAACCTCTCCCTGAATGCGCGCGACGCGATGCCCGAAGGCGGCACGCTGACTATTAAAACGGAGAACCTGACTCTGACGGAGACCGATGCTTCACATGGGGATCTGGCTCCGGGGCGCTACGTGACAATGTCCGTGCGCGACACCGGGATTGGAATGGGCGCGGACGTGCAGGCGCATCTTTTCGAACCGTTCTTCACCACAAAAGAAGTCGGCAAGGGAACGGGCCTGGGCCTCGCCACCGTTCTGGGGATTGTGGAACAGAGCGGAGGGACCGTCCGCTGCGAGTCCGAACCGGGCGCCGGCGCCGTATTCACCATCTTCCTGCCGGCAGTCTCCGAACCGGCGGATGCGGCAGCGCCCCCGTCCGAAGGCCTTGCCCTGGCCCCCAGAGGCTCCGAAGCGATTTTGCTGGTGGAAGACGAAGAGATGGTTCGCACGCTCGTACGGCAGATTCTGGAGGCGAGCGGGTACGCGGTTCTGGAGGCCCGCAATGGACGTGAAGCTCTGGCGTTGTGCGACTCCCATAAAGGACCGATCGATCTGCTGATGACCGATGTGGTGATGCCGGAAGGCGGCGGCCGCGGCCTCGCCGAGGGCATTCTCAAGCTGCGGCCCGGCGTCAAGGTCCTGTTTATGTCCGGACATACGGAGGATGGCGTCCTCAAGGAGGGCGTGCGAAAGGGCGCGGCGTTCCTGCAAAAGCCCTTTGCCCCCGCCGGCCTCGCGCGGAAAGTGCGCGAGACCCTGGATTGGAAGGCCGAGTCGGCCGGGCACGCCTGATCGCCCGATTCTTTAACGGTATTTTTCGACAATCGCGAAAGTGATGTCGTCCGTCTGCGGCGTGCCCCCGGTGAATTCCTCAATGGCGTTCAGGAGCTTTCGCTCGAGCGGCTGGCTTCCCGCGGGGCACTCCCGCCGGACGATTTCCAGAAGCCGTTCTTCCCCGAACATCTCTCCCAGCTCGTTTTGCGCGTCCGTAAGGCCGTCGGAATACACCACCAGAACGTCTCCCTTGCCGAGGTGGATCGGGCGGGCTTCATACGATGCGAAATCGAACATGCCAACGGCATAATGCCGGGAAACAAGCCGTTCGATCTTTCCCGTGCCTGCACGGAATAACCAGGCTGGATTATGCCCGGCGCTGATGAACTCACCAATGCCGCCCGGGCTCATGCGGAAAAGAAAGAGCGTCACGAACTGGTAAGGAAGGGATTTCTCGCAAAGCAGCCGGTTGACGCGGTTCAGGACCTCCGCCGGTTGCGTCCCCGCGTGGAATTCCATATTGAGAGCGCCCAGCACCATGGAACTCAGCAGGGCCGCCGGCATCCCCTTCCCGGAGACGTCCGCCAGAACGCCCACCCAGTCCCCTGAACTCAGTTGCAGAAAATCGTAGAAATCGCCGCCCACATAGCGCGTGGGACTGTTGAACGCATGGATGTGAAAATTCTCAAACGAGGGCAGAAAGCGGGGGAGCAGGCTTTCCTGAGTCTCCTGGGCCAGCGCCAGTTCCTGCTCGCGCTTTCTTTCCTCCTCCAGGTTCCTGAGGCGAATCGTTTCGCGGCTCGCCTCCAGCTCCCGTACCGTCGCCTCCAGCTTTTCGCTGTAGCTTTTCGTTTTCAGGTGCAGCAGGCGCACTTCCAGAATGTTGTGCACGCGCGCCCGCAGTTCGGCCATGTCAAACGGTTTGCCGACGAAATCCTTCGCGCCGGCTTCGAGCGCGCGCAGCTTGTGGCCCGGCTGCGCGGTGATCACGAGGACTGGAAGATAACCGTCGCCTTCGATCTCCTTCAGCCCTTCCATCACCTGGAACCCGTCCATGCCGGGCATCTGGAGATCGAGCAGGATCAGGCTGTAGCGGTTCCGGCGATAAAGCTCGCAGACCGCGCCCGGATCGGTCGTGGACTCGACGGACACATAGCCTGCCACGCGCAGCATGCCCTCGATCAGCCGGACGTTGGTTTCCTTGTCGTCGACTACCAGGATTCGCGCGTTCAGGATGTCGGCTGCACTAACCACCTGCGCCTCCGGGTCACCGGGCCGGGCCGGATTCCTGCGCAAATTCCGCCGTTTTTTGCGCGAATTCGAACGCCGCGTCCACCGTATTCATGAACTCGTCGACCCTGATCGGCTTGGTGAGATACAGGAAAAACCCTGCCAGTATGCCCTTCTGGATGTCGCGCGGCATGGCGTTCGCGCTGAGGGCCACCACGGGAATGTGCGCCGTTGCCGGGTCTTCGCGAAGAATTCTCAGGGCTTCGATGCCGCTGATGCCCGGCAGGTTGATGTCCATCAGAATCACCTCGGGATGCTTCTCGCGCGCCAGTCGAATGCCCTGATTGCCGTCTCTCGCGCTCAGCAGATGCATGTCCGGGCGGCGGGCGATGAGTCTTTCCACCAGTTGCAGATTGGCCGGGTTGTCCTCCACATAGAGCAGCGTCCGCGGCGGCGCGCCGTGCTGGATCTCCGCTTGTGCGGTTGCCGAATCCCCGGCCCGGTCCGCCGCAAGGCGCGGGGCAACGGCGGAGTTCAGGTCGAACCAGAACACGCTGCCATCGCCCACGGCGCTTTCCACGCCGATCGCGCCTCCCATCAGTTCCACCAGCCGCTTGCTCATCACGAGACCGATGCCGGTTCCTTCCTCCGCCGTGGTCTCTCGTCCGAGGCGGTTGAACGATTGAAAGAGCTGCGTCAGCAGTTCCGGACGCAAGCCCGCGCCGGTGTCCCTCACGCTGACGCGAATGCGTTCCGGCGTGGTCCCTTCCGGCGCGCGCAATGCCCAGTCCACTGTAACCGTCCCACTGGCGCGGTTGTATTTGATCGCGTTCGAAAGAAGGTTGATGAGCACCTGCTTTAGCCGGGTCCGGTCGGCCTCCATGAAGCAGGGGACCTCGAACCGGGGGAAGGTCATGGCGATCCCGCGCTTTTGCCCCTGCGGCTCGATCATCGCCTGGCATTCGAGCATCACTTCCGCGAGCGACGTCGGCTCCAGCGACAGCGCCAGCTTTCCCGACTCAATCTGCGCCAGATCCAGGATCTCGTTGATGAGTTCCAGCAGATACCAGCCGGCGTGGAGAATGGGGTCGATACTCGCCATCTGGGAGGGCGTCGGCGGCGGCGTATCGGAAATCATGAGCTGCGCGAAGCCGAGGATCGCATTGAGCGGCGAGCGGAGTTCGTGGCTCATGCTCGAAAGGAAGTCCGATTTCGCGAGGTTGGCTTTCTCCGCCGCGGCTTTGGCTCTCTCCAGCTCGACGTTGTTTTCCTGCTGGTTCTGCTCGAAGCGCTTGCGTTCGGTGACGTCGCGCGCCGCCGCGAACACTCCCTGCAGCTTCCGGTCGCGGTCGTGGAACGTGGTCGCGTTGTAGGACACCACCGTTTCCTTGCCGTTCCTCGCCCGCGCGGTGAGTTCGTAGTCGGTGACCTTGCCTTCGCTCAGCACCCGTTTGATGGCTGCCTCGGCGCGCTCCGGATCGGTGAAGTAGTTCTTGAACGGCGCGCCGATCAGCTCATCGCGCGTGCAACCGGTGAGCGCCTCCATCTGCTTGTTGACGTCGGTGATGATGCCCGCCGGATCGGTGGTCATCAGCGCGTCGATGTTCGATTCGATGAGCGAGCGCGTATAGAACTGCTGATCGCGCAGCCTCTGATCCAGCTGTTTCTGCTCGGCCTCCACCCGTTTGCGCGCGGTATTATCCGTGCCAATCAACAGATAGCCGATGATCGCGCCGGGATCGTCGCGCAACGCCGTCACCGAAACGACCGCCGGAAAGCGGCTGCCGTCTTTGCGGATGTAAGTCAGCTCGTAAATGTCTTCGATGCCACGCGAGGCTTTGAAGACCAGCGCTTCGAAGCCGGGCGTAATGGGCGTCCCGAGTTCGAGGCTCAACGCTTTGGCGCGTGCAATGACTTCCTGCGGGTCGGAAATATCCGCCGGGGTGATCTTGTCCACTACTTCGATGGCGGCATAGCCCAGCATGCGCTCGGCGCCAACGTTGAAGACCTGGATGACGCCCTCGTCGTCGGTGGCGATGCTCGAAAAATTGGCGCTGTTGAAAATGGCGGTCTGTAGCGCCCCTGCCTTCAGCAGTTCCTCTTCAGCCCGCTTGCGCGCCGTATTATCGGTGCCGATCAGCAGATAGCCGATGATCGCGCCGGGATCGTCGCGCAGCGCCGTTACGGATACGACCGCCGGAAAGCGGCTGCCGTCTTTACGGATGTAGGTCAGTTCGTAGATGTCTTCGATGCCGCGCGAGGCTTTGAACACCAGCGCCTCGAAGCCGGGCGTAATCGTGGTCCCCAGTTCGAGGCTCAACGCCCCGGCGCGCGCAATAACTTCCTGCGGGTCGGAAATATCCGCCGGGGTGATCTTGTCCACTACTTCGATGGCGGCATAGCCCAGCATGCGCTCGGCGCCAACGTTGAACAGCTGGATCACGCCCCTCTCGTCGGTGGCGATGCTTGAGAAGTTGGCGCTGTTCAGAATTGCGTTCTGCAACGCGCCTGTCTTGAGCAGCGCGGCTGCGCGCCGGACTTCGGTGACCACATCCACCGGAGAGGCATCCTCCAACCTGATCTCCTCCAACATGGAAGAATCGTGCTGTTGCGGCGACATTTCCCAAACTGTGTGCACGACTGTGGCCGTTCACACATCGGGCGTGCGGCGTTTCGTGCAGATGAACCGTTGTAGACTCGGATCATGAAGTCGGCGCAGCGATTAACGGCGATCATCGAACGCGGGGACGACGGTTTCGTGGCGTTGTGCCCGGAACTCGACATTGCGAGCGAGGGTCAGTCGATAGAAGAGGCGCGTGCCAACCTGATCGAGGCGCTGACATTGTTTTTCGAGACGGCTTCGCCGTCGGAAGTCGCCCGGCGCTCGCACAACGAGGTCTTCGTAACTCAGGTTGAGGTACCCGTTGGGTAGGCTCGGGGTTCTTTCGGGCCCGGAGGTTTGTCGCATCCTGGAACAAAATGGATTCGTTGCCGTGCGTCAGCGAGGTAGCCATCGGATGATTAGAAGCGTCTGGAGACAACCACTATAACCGTTCCGGTTTCTCTTCACGCTCCGACTGCCGGACAATGCTCCCCAATGTGCGCTTCCGAGATCGCTTTTTGAGACCTGAAGGTAGACGCTCTGCGGCACCACTGTCCGGGATGCGACATTTCGTCCATGTTGACCCGCACCCATTTTCTCTACCAACCGTGCTGACCCAGCACCGATTCCGACTGCAGTCTGCAACTGGCGATCACGGCCTGCCCCAGCGCGAGTCCACCGTCATTGGTGGGAACTCGGGTGTGGATGAAGACCTCAAATCCACCCTCCCGCAGCAAAGTAACGGCATGGCCCAGCAGACGGAGGTTCTGAAACGTGCCGCCGCTGAGGCAGACGCGGGTCAATCCGTGCGACGCCCGAATCCGGTCGCAGGAGGCGGCGATCGCGTGCGCCATCGTGAGGTGGAAACGCGCGGAGATATCGCCCGCCGCGACGCCATCGATGAAGTCGCGGACAATCGCTTCGATCGTGGGGCGCAGGTCGAGCTGAAACCGGTCGCCGTCTTCGATCGCAAAGGGATAGGCGGCGCCGGGCGCACCCGCGTCTGTTGCCGCCGCTTCGAGTTCCATCGCGGCCTGCCCTTCGTACGTGGTCTCGTGCCGGATGCCAACCAGCGACGAAACGGCGTCGAAGAGGCGTCCGCAGGAGGATGTCTCAACCGTTTGCAGGCCGCGGGCGAGCATCGTATCCACCACCCGGAGTTGCTTCGGCGGGATGTCGCGAAAGAGCGGCAGCGCGAGCGATGAAGCGCGTTCGCCGAAGGCGTCCTTCAGATACGCGAGCGCGCTCCGCCAGGGCTGCCGTACCGCGCTGTCGCCGCCCGCCAGGGGCACATAGCGCAGATGGCCGCGGCGTTCGAAATCGAGGAAATCGCAGACCAGGAATTCGCAGCCCCAGATCTTGCCGTCCGTTCCATAGCCGGTGCCGTCAAGCGCCACCCCGATGACGCGGCCTTCGATTCCGTTATCGGCCATGCAACTGGCAATGTGCGCGTGGTGATGCTGGATGCCGATGGGTTGCAGGCCCGACTCGCGCAGCGCGAAACGCGTGCTCAGGTAATTGGGGTGCAGGTCGTGCGCCACGGCCACCGGAGAGACCCGGAAGAAGCGTTGCAGGTGCGCCAGCGTTTCGCGGAAGAACGTCAGCGTTTCCAGGTTTTCCAGATCCCCGATGTGCTGGCTCAGAATGGCATAGCGGTCTTTGGTGAGGCAGAGCGTGTTCTTGAGTTCCCCTCCGCAGGCCAGCACTTCGGCGAGCGGCATCCGGAGCGCGATGGGGTCCGGCGCGTAGCCGCGCGACCGCCGCACGGGGTATTCGCGGCCTTCGAAGGTCTGGAACACCGAATCGTCCACGCGCGCGTGGATAGCCCGGTTGTGCAGGAGGAAGGAATCGGCGAGCGTATGCAGGCGCGGCCACGCATCTTCATTGCGGCTGACGATGGGCTCTTCGCTCATGTTCCCGCTGGTCATGACCAGGGCGTCGAGAAAGTCGTCGAACAGCAGATGGTGCAGCGGCGTATAAGGCAGCATCACACCGAGGCGCGTGTTGCCCGGAGCCGTGCTGGGCGCGACGCCGGAGTTCTCGCGGCGCGGAAGAAGAACGATCGGCCTTCGGGTGCCTGCCAGGAGCGCGCGGTCGGCATCGGTGAGCACGCAGAGCCGTTCGGCGATGGCGAGAGTGCGAACCATGATCGCAAAGGCCTTGCCGCTGCGGCGTTTGCGCTCGCGCAAGAGGCTTACGGCGTGCTCATTGGTGGCGTCGCAGACCAGGTGGAATCCGCCGAGACCCTTGATCGCCAGGATCTCACCCGCGCGCAGAAAGCCGCGGACCGCGTCGACAGCAACAGTGAGCGACGGGCCGCAATCCGGGCAGGCGTTGGGCTCGGCATGAAAGCGCCGGTCGAGCGGATCTTCATATTCGGCCTGGCAGCGGGCGCACATCGGAAACGCCGCCATGGTGGTGTTCTCGCGGTCGTACGGCACGTCCTGGATAATCGTGTAACGCGGCCCGCAGTTGGTGCAGTTGGTGAACGGGTAGCCGAAGCGCCGGTTCGCGGGATCCCTGAAGTCAGCTTCGCACTCCGCGCAGGTGGCCACGTCGGGTGGGACAAGCGCGAAGCGCCCGTGCGCGCTCACGCTGTGTTCGATCGCGAAATTCCGGTCGCCGCGAGGCTCCTGATCGGAAACGGCAAGCCGGTCGATGCGTGCCAGAGGAGGGAGTTCGGTCGTGAGGATGGAAAGAAAACGGGTGAGCCCGGTATCGCTGCCCTCAGCCTCAATGACAACGCCGTCCGATGAATTCAGTACCCGGCCGCGGATATCGCAACGGCCCGCAATGCGGTAGACGAACGGACGGAAGCCGACGCCCTGCACGACCCCCTGGAGTTCGATCCGCTTGCGCGCAACCACGCGCTCAGCGCTCCCGGCAATTCATGCGGACGGCGTCCAGGCGCTCCGTCACCAGTTCCATCAGACGCTTCATCAGCGCATACCCCATGGCCGGATCCCGATCGCAGGCCGCGCGGAGTTGATCGCCCGGGAAGGCGACGGTGGATACAGGCGAGAGCGCGACGGCCTGGAAATGAGTCAACGCCCCGGCCACGATGGCGGACCAGCCCATCGCATCGCCGGCGTGCAAGGTCTGAACCGGGCCCGGGCGGTCGACCGAAAGGTCCTCGAGCGCCACGTCGCCCGAAACGATCAGATGAAGAAACAGCGACTTGTCGCCCGCCTCAAAGATCGTCTGGCCGGCGGAAAACTGCTTCTCCTGCGCGAGAGGAAGCAGCTTTCGCAGTTGCTGCGGATCGAGCTCGCTCAACAGCCGGTGGGCCTGATAAGTATGAATATCCGGTTTCCCTCGTTCGTGTCCCTTGTTGACGCGGGACTGCCCCAGGGCGCCCTGGCCCTCCGCCACATCGACTCGCTCAGTCGCGAACCCGGCGTGAAACAGTACATAATCGCCGATACGCGCTTCCGGAACCAGGTTCAGATAAACGGCCCGGCGCTTGCCGTCGAACTCCACCAGGCCGATGCGGCTGTCGCCCTCGATGTGCTCTTCGAGAATTCTGCCTTTCAGCGGGGAAGTCATGGGGTGCTTTCTTTCCATGATTGCAATTGCGCAATGACACACTCAACCAGCGGCCCCAGCGCTTTTGCCACGGGCGGCGTCAATTCGGCTCTCCAATCCGTGGATTCAGGCTGCACGCCTAATACCACAATCTCTCCCGGAGACTCTCCGAGGAGCTGGAGCGCGACCATCAGGTCGGCGAATCCCAGTTGATGCACGCTGGCCTTCCCCGGGAGGCCGCGGAGCGACGCCCCTTCGAAGCGCAGGAGCGTTCCGGAAGGCTCCCCGACATCCATGGCGTCGATCACCAGAAGACGCCGGACGCCGGAGATGTGGCTCAGCAGAGCCATCCCCAGCGTGCCGCCGTCCAGCAGAACCACGTCGTGCGGCACGCGCGGATCGCTCTGCAATTCGCGTATCGCGTGAACCCCGACGCCGTCGTCGGTGTGCACGAGATTGCCCAGACCGAGGACTAAAGTCCGTGTCATCGGTGAACGCGCTTGCTCCGGGACGCCTCAATGGCTTTGCGGTCGTCCTCTTCGAGTTCATCCGCCGGGACGATCTTGTAGCCCGTGAAGATGCTGTCCATCAGGCCGTGCTTCTCCGCGCTCGACACGATCATGCTCAGGTGGACGTGCAAAATGCCGAACGCGATGAACACGAACAGCAGCAGAAAATGGATCAGCCGGATGTTCTGTACATTCACGAAACCGGGAATCCAGCCCAGCAGCGCAGTCAGGATCGGGCTGTGGCGCAACCGGTTGAACATCACGAGGCCGGTGACGATCTCAACCAGCACCAGAGTATAGATCCCGAGGTAAGAGAGCGCGGCGAGGGCGTTGTGCCCCACTTTGGAAACGGGTCCGGGACGCATGAAGCAATAGAACTTCATCACCTGGCCCATTTCCTTCCACTGCTCCTTGCGCGCGGGAACCATTGCTCTCCATCGTACCCAGCGATCTCCCGCGAAGAAAAGATACAAACGCAGGAGGAAGAACGCGATGAAAGCCATCCCGAAGGATTCGTGCACGAACCGGAACCAGCCCATCAGGAAAGGCGCCTGCTCCTGCCCCACAATGAACGGGTTGTGTATGTAATATCCGGTGAACGAGAGGACTCCGATGCAGATCACCAGCCCCCAGTGAGCGAGGCGCAGCGGATATTGCCAGACATAGACGGCTATGGCCGGGCCCACTTTCACGCGCGGATGGCGGCCGGCGATCGGTGTTGTCGCGGTTTGCATTTCGTCTCCTTCCCTCACTCCCTCACTCCCTCCCTGCCTCCCTCCCGGGTCAGGCCACGCGCGGGATTGTATACTCGCGCCCCTGAGCGTCGATGACATGCACCGAGCAGGCGATGCACGGGTCGAACGAATGAACGGTGCGCAGGATTTCGAGCGGCCGGTTCGGGTCGGCGACGGGCGTGTTCAGAAGCGCCGCTTCATAGGCCCCGCGCAGCCCCTGCGCATCGCGCGGTCCCGCATTCCATGTGGTGGGAACGACGCACTGATAGTTTTTGATCGCTTTGCCGTCGATCTCGACCCAATGGCCAAGCGATCCGCGCGGCGCTTCGTGCAAGCCGTAGCCGCCGGCGGATTTTGGCCACGAAGCCGGGTCCCAGCGGACGGGATTGAAGATCGCCGTCTTGCCGTGCGCCAGATTATCGCCCAGCTGATCCACCCAGCCTTCGAGCTGGTGGGCCATCAGCTGCGATTCGAGCGCGCGGGCGGCGATGCGTCCCAGCGTGGAAAACAACACGGCCGGCGGAGCGTTCAGGGCTTTGAGCGCGCCGTTGACGGAGTCCTGAATCTCCTTCTTGCCCGCGGCATAGCCTACCACCATGCGGGCCAGAGGACCCACTTCCATCGGCTTGCCGTCGTAGCGGGGCGCTTTGATCCAGGAGTATTTGGCATTGACATCGAGATAGTCGTACGGAGGCTTCGGCCCGCTGTATTTGGGACTGGTTTCTCCCTGCGAAGGATGTTTCGCGGTCCCGTCGCCGCCTGAATATTCGTACCAGGAGTGGGCGACGGATTCGGTGATCTTCGAAGGGTCGAGGGGCAGGGCTTTGGAGATGTCGCGGCCCATGACGATGCCCCGGGGAAACAGAAAGGTCTTCGGATCGTTCTGGTCGCCCGACGAATAATCGCCGTAGGAGAGAAAGTTGCCGAGGCCTTCGCCGAGCGAGAACCAGTTCTTGTAGAAAGGCGCGATGGCCAGCACGTCGGGAATGTAGTAATCGTCCACGAATTTGCGCGCGCCGCGGGCCAGATCCCGCAGAAAATCGATGCGCTCCGGATTGATGACGGCGTCCGGTTCGTTCGGATCCATCGCGGTGGACATGCCGCCGACTAGGAACGACTGCGGGTGCGGATTCTTGCCGCCGAGCACGGCATGCATGCGGATGAAATCCTTTTGCCAGGCAAGCGCCTCGAGGTAATGGGCGACCGCCAGCAGATTCACCTCCGGCGGCAGAACATAAGCGGGGTGGCCCCAGTACCCGCTGGCGAAGAGGCTCAGCTGGCCGCTGTCGACCACGCCTTTGACCCTCTGCTGGATGCCGCGGAAGTACGTCGTGCTGGATTTCTCGGCATTCGAGATCGATTGCGCGATCTGCGAAGTCTTCGCCGGGTCGGCCTTCAAAGCGGAGGCGACATCCACCCAGTCCAGCGCGTGCAGGTGATAGAAGTGGATGACATGGTCCTGCACCATCTGCGCGCCCGCGATGAGGTTGCGCACGATGCGGGCGTTTTCGGGCGCCTCGATTTTGAGCGCGTCCTCCACCGCGCGCACGCTCGCGATGGCGTGCACCATGGTGCAGACTCCGCAGATGCGCTGCGCCCAGATCCAGGCCTCGCGCGGATCGCGGCCCTGAAGGATCATTTCGATGCCGCGGAACATGGTTCCGGAACTCCAGGCGTCGGAGATCCTGCCTCCGTTGAGGTCGGCTTCGATGCGGAGGTGGCCTTCAATGCGGGTCACGGGATCGACGACAATGCGTGCCATGTTAGTTTTCCTTTCCGGCGGCCGGCGGTTCATCGGCGGGTTGCTTTTCTGCCGGCTTCGCGGCCGGTCTGATCGTCTTGATTAATCCGTGCACGGTGACGCCGGCCAGCACCGCGCCGGTCAGGCCGAGCCCCAACTCGCCCGCCGAGACTTCCACGCCGAAGCCGGGCACGTTGGGCAGACGGTCATAAAACGGGGACATGTGATCCCAGAAGCGGGGCGAGGCGCAGGCGATGCATCCGTGGCCTGCGCGAATGGGCCAGCTCGTGTGATCGTTCCACTGCACGATGGGGCAGTTGAAAGTAGCGGCCGGGCCTTTACAGCCCATCTTGTAAAGGCACCAGCCTTTGCGGTGGCCCTCATCGCCCCACTCGGTGACGTAACGCCCGGCGTCGTAGTGGGCGCGGCGCTCGCACTGATCGTGGATGATGCGGCCATAGGCGAAGAGCGGCCGGTTGTATTGATCCAGATCGGGCAAATCGTTGAAGGTCAGGTAATGCACCAGCACGGCGGCGGTGTTGGCGGGATTGTGCGGGCAGCCCGCCATGTTGATGACCTTGATGCCCGGCACGGCTTCATGCACGCCCAGCGCGCCGGTGGGGTTGGGGCTCGAACGCACCAGCCCGCCATCGAAAGCGCAGGCGCCGACCGCAATGGTGGCGGCGGCGTTGCCGCACACCTGGCGGGCGATATCGATCGCGGAACGGCCGCCGATGGTGCAATAGGCGCCGCCCTCAGCCATCGGGATCGCGCCTTCCACTACCACGAGATACTTGCCTTTGTCCTCTTTGGCGATCCGGTCGAGCAGGCTCGTCGCCGCACTCCCCGCGCCGGCCATGATGACTTCGTGATATTCCCAGGAGAGAAGATCGAGGACGACGTCCGCAACATCGGGATGGCTCGACCGCAGCATCGATTCCGAGCATCCGGTGCAGTCCTGAAACTGCAGCCAGACGAGCACGGGTTTTTTCGCCGCGCCCACCGCCGCCACGGCCTGCGCGAGGTAACGGTCGGGCAGCGCGAGCGTGCCCAGCATGACGGTGCAGAATTTCACCAGTTGCCGGCGCGTGATGCCTCTGTTTTTGAGCGCCTGGCTAAGATCCTGTTGCGGTGCGAGCATTTTCAACCTCCCTCTTGGTTTGCATTCGTGCTTCAAGCCACTGAAGCCACCGGTCAAGACCGGCGCCCGTGGTGGTGGACGTTTCGACGATTTCGATTTCCGGATGAATGCGCCGCGCATATTCGCGCGCGAGGTCCGGTTTAAAAGGCACGTAAGGCAGAAGGTCGATCTTGTTGAGGATCATCAGCTCCGCCTTGCGGAAGATGCCAGGGTACTTGAGCGGCTTGTCTTCACCTTCGGCAACGCTGAGCACCACCACTTTGGCGTCTTCGCCGAGATCGTAGCTGGTGGGGCAGACCAGGTTGCCCACGTTTTCGATCAGGAGCAGATCGAGCGCATCCAGATCCCATCCGGCGAGATGTTTGCCGACCATCCGCGCATCCAGATGGCAGGCGCCGGCCGTCGTGATCTGGCGCACGGGATAACCGTAGCGCGCGAGACGAATCGCGTCGTTTTCCGTCTGAATGTCTCCCGTAAGAACGGCGACGCGAGTGAACGGAGGCAACCGTTCCAGCGTGCGTTCGAGGAACGCGGTCTTGCCCGCGCCCGGAGAACCGATGAAGTTCAGCGAGAGCGTTCCCGTGCCTTCGAGCGTCGCGCGCAGTTCCGACGCGAGGCGCTGATTCTCGCTGAGTACCTTTTGTTCGACAGGGACCTGTATCATGCGTCAATTTCCTCCAGTTCCATCGAGCCAAGGTCCAGCTCATCGCCCCGGCAGGCTTGTATGTCGAGTTCGAGCGACGCAAACGGAGAGTCTTTCACGATGACGTCGAAGCAGAAACGCACCGATTCGCCATCGACTCCGGCGAACTCGCCGATGCGCAAGCCCACCTTTGCCGCGCGATACCCCGGATAGCGCAGCAACTCCTTCCGCACCGCTTCCAGAACCGAACCGGCTATCCCCATTTCATGCATCAGCAAATCCTCGGTAGTTGATCGCCCGGCAGCAGGTCCACAATGCGGGTGGAGCCGAACGCCGTGCGCATGGTGACCAGACCCGGATGAGTTTGTCCAACGATTCCCACGATCGCCGCCTCTTCTCCCCGAGGGTTGCGCCGCATGGCCGCCAATACGTCGCCGGCGGCTTCAGGCGCGACGATGGCGACCAGCTTGCCTTCATTCGCGACATAGAGAGGATCGAGGCCAAGCAGTTCACAGGCGCCCCGGACTTCGTCCCGCACGGGGATTCGCTTTTCTTCGATCTCGATGCTCACGCCGGAGCGCCCAGCGATTTCGTTGAGCGTGCTCGACAGGCCGCCGCGCGTAGGGTCCCGCAGACAGCGAATTTCATAAGAAACGGCAAGCATGTCCGCGACCAGACGGTGCAGCGGCGCGGAATCGCTCACAATCGTGGTCTCGAACTCCAGACCTTCGCGGCTTGCCATGATCGCCGTGCCATGATCGCCGATGAACCCGCTCAGAATGACGAGGTCTCCGGGCCGCGCCCGATCCGCGGACATACAGACGCCACGCGGCACAATGCCAATGCCCGTGGTGTTGATGAAAACCCCGTCGCCCTTGCCTCGTTCCACAACCTTGGTATCGCCGGTCACGATGGCGACGCCGGCGGCCCGGGGGGGGGGCGCCCCGGGGGCGGCCGCCCCCCCCCGGCGGGAGATAAGGGGGGCGGAGGGGAGGAGGGAAGGCCCCCGCGCGCAGCACCCGGGGGGGCCCCC